>OLGZ01000246.1_pt1 | contig 48624 bp, 56 predicted proteins | sample 1605981 | NCBI WGS metagenome assembly OLGZ01 (sample SAMN03283291) | human gut metagenome | biome: human-associated habitat; material: feces | host: Homo sapiens | place: Peru | collected 2012 | reverse complement strand
CAATAACGATATCGCCAATTTTTTCATAAAGGCAAGTTGCAGATTTTATTTTATCTGAAACGGTTGAGTACGGTGTAAGAGTAGCTGTACCAAGTTCGACATTTGAACTGTCATATTTGCTGTCAAGTGAGGCTTGGGTTGTTTTTTCAAATGCCAAAACCTCGTTTGCAACCTCTGGGACACCTTCTGCAACTTTATTTGGTAAATAGATTGATTCTTTTTCGGTAATCATAATTTCGGACACTTTGAAAGCACTATTATGATAGGTACCAAACCTAAGCGTTATAAATGACGTATCATTGTTTGTGACAAATGCTCCTTTACCACCCTTCATTGTTACATTATTGGTAGTGATTCCGTTTAAAAAAACAAAAACATTGCTGTTATTGTCATTTGTAAGCCAATAAATCAAATATTTAGTATTCGGTTTTACACTTATTTTCTTAGCGTACTGTGGCTGCCAACTATTCGTATAAGTGTCATATTCTGTAGGGGTAATGGTAAATGATTTTTCGTCAAAATTCAATTCATCAAGTGTACCGTGATGAACTGGTGAAGTTGATTTTTGCCATTCTTTCACCCAAGCATCGAAATCAAAAATGTTAGAGCTGCTGACAAGGTTAGCTTTGTTTGCCAGTGAGGTATCAACATCTACCTTGTTTGCTTTTTCAGCGAGCGAATTATTAGTTTCAGTCTTATCGGCTTTTGTAAGAAGAGAATTGTAAACCGTACCGCTTGTGAGATGACACGGGCTGTTATTTTTTGGTTCGCTGTCGAACGGCATCGAATCGAGCTTTTGGGCAAGTTTTTGGTCTGTTTTTTCCTTCGTATATGCGTCCGTAATTCCGTACCCTGCGAGTGTAGTTGATTTATTGGCTTTACTTGCAAGATTTGTGTCGACTGTGTCAAGCCTTGCTCCGAGCGAACTCTGACTGCCTCTTGCTGTGGCTATTTCGGTTTCAAGTGCAATTGCGCCGTCTGTTGCCCGTTCAATCCCCTCGTCCATATGGTTGAGGTTATCGGCATTGAGGGGCGGAGCAGAGCCGTTCACAAAGACAATTTTATTGTATTTGTTCATTTTCTTTTACTTCCTTTCCTAATCGTTTTTCGCCCTTTGACGTGAGGGCAGTTATAAATCCGTCCATTTTCTTATTGAACACAAATGTTTCGATTGTCGGCAAATCTTCAAACGGAGTTTTAATTGTGTACTTATCGCCTGCCTCAAGCCACCAATACGAAAACAGCTTAATTTTTGTCGGGCGGTATTTATATACATCACCAAAAAAATTAACAGAATTATATTTTGTGCCAATATCACTTGCTGTTGTTCTGCACCTCATCAAAATGTTATCGGAAACATACCACGAAAAATCGTTACTGTTGCCATACAAAAACGCTTTTTTATCAGCAAACTTAGCACTGTACATACGGATAGGCTCAAGTTCGTAATCTTCAAAGGATAAATCTTTGTACGAATCGATTGTTTCAACGGAAGATTGAGAATACAGCCTTTTAAAACGCATTTTTCCGTCGGCATCTATAACGGCAAAGCTCAAAGTTAATTCTGCATAAGCTTGGATTAAATCTGACAAGGTAATGTCCTTTATAACCTTTTCCACGCAGGTATCATCAAATTTCAGCGGTACACTAAAGATAGATAAGCTCGGCGGTGAAACCCCTGTAATTGCATAATCTTTGGCAAATTCTGCGATTATTGAATAAAAGCTCTTAAAATTATCGTCTTTTTGATAGTGCGCATAACCATAGTTCTCTTTGCCTCCAAACCACAAAGACATATCCACCTTTGACATATCATAAAAAGCGTCATAGGCTGTGATTTTGACGATGTTACGCTGTTTTTTATCTCTTTGAGCCGACTGAATTTTACCGTAGAAAACAGGACATTCAACCGTTCCTGTTTCGGCAGGACAAATAAGAGTATTTGACGGGTACAAATCATCTGACGGATACAGCTCCGATTCAAGATATGTTGCCGTTATGATGACCTGTACCGTCTTTCCTATCAAAGCCGAGCAATCATAATCAATGAGTTTCACGCTCATTTCAGAGGCTATGCAACCGCCGAATTTTAATTCCTTTTCAACGATTTCATTTTCAAGCGAAAAGCTGTCAAGTACGATACTTTCACCTGTTATATCCTCAAAACTGCCGTTGGGAGAATGTAAGGATACAGTGTTATAAAGCGTATTAGCTTTCAGCTTATCAGCAATTTCTTTAGATACAAGCATTTTTAAGAATCACCCCTTAATACTCAATCAGCTCAACCGTAATCGGCTGATAGGTTATATCATTCTTTTCGGCATTCATTACGGTATATTCAATATCGGGAATATAAAAATAAGAGGTGTAATAGCTGTTCGTTTCATCGTTCCAATAAGTTACCCTGCACTTCCTCTGTAACTTATTCGCCATTGAGAGGTTGATAATCGACTGAAAATCAATCTTTTCGTCAAGATGAAGAATGTGAGTTGAAAACGAAATTTTTGTCTTGTAATTTGACAGCGTTGCCCTTTGAAGTGTACCGTTCTGATCTCGTTCCGCAGAAGTTTCAAGTCGCTGATTCGGAGTTGACGAAAATGCGCTAATGTACTTATTCGGCATTATGTTGTTGCCGAATTTAATCAAATAGCCGTTATAATTTGACATATCATCCCCCCTTTATGCAAATGCGGATTTACCGTTGTGTCTGCGTCTGTAAAGCTCATCCTGTCTTATCATTTCTTCAAAAAGCGTTGAGCCCTCAAGCTCGGCAGTAAACGAATAAGTGTTGCCGCCGTTATTGCGAAAGATAATGAACATTTCATAAATGCGTTTAAGCAGGTCAAGAATTTGCGTAAGAATCACTGTATCCTGACCGCCCGAATTGTCGAGCATACCCTGTAACTTGTTAAGAGGGGAAATAACCTCAGGGTTACCGCTGTTAGCGCCTGCGTTATCGCCGACAACCGCAAGTGTCGGAGCTTTAACAATACCGCCTTTTGCAAATTTTCGTGCCGGTGATTCCGTGGGTTCTTCAAATCTCGGAATAAGAGGCGGATTTTCAGGCATTGAAAAGCTCCAATCCTGTCCAAATGCCGCGCCGATAACACCCGCAATTCCGCCGATTGAATTAACAACACCCGAAACGAAATTATAAATGCCCGTCCACAACGCATTTATGCCGTCAATGATAGCGTTTATAATAAACTTAAACACGGCACAAATGCCGTCCCAAATACCTTTGAAGAAGTCGTAGATACCCTGCCATGCTTTTTTCCAATCGCCTGAGAAAACACCTGTAATGAAGTCAATTAGACCGCCGAATGTTTTCTGTATAGAGGTAACCAACCCACCGATAAATGTAAACACATTATCAAACACCCTTTTTACGGCATTGAAAACATTCTGAAATATAGGTCCCCAAAAACTGACAAGCCAGTTTACAAACGGTGACAGGAAGTTATTCCACACGGTTGAAACACAGTCTGCAACCTTGCCGAAGAAGTTTATTGCACCCTCAAAAACAGGCTTCAACCAGTTTTCCCAAGCTGATTTTACGATTGCTACGATAAAATCCCACGCAGGCTTAATCCATTGATTGTAAACATTCATCAGGGTTGTGCCGATGTTGGTGAACATATTGCAGACATTCTGAAAAATCTGCTGTCCGTTGCCGTTCCACCAATTACTGATAATTGTTCCGATATCTCCGAAAATCTGACCGACAAGATTAAAAACATCTGCAAACTGCAATTGTAAATTTTCAAGAAATTTCGTGATCGTTGCACCGTCATTTTCAGTCCATTCAACAAGGCTTTCGGTTGCGATTGAAAACGCACCCGAAACAACTTCGCCGACTGAGCCTGCAAAGGTTGTAAGTCCGCTTAAAAGATTGGAAATTGATTCTTCCATTTGAGGGCGAACATTGTCAATTGCATTGCCCGCAAGTGTACCGAAATTATCAAAAAAGGTTGAAAGGTTGTTATAGCCGTTTGTAAGATTGTTGCCTATGGTGTCGATAAAGCCGATAATCTTTTCCCTGTCTTTTGAAATCCACTTAGCAACACCGCCCGAAATGGTCTGAAACGACTTTCCGCCGATTGTCGCAACCGCTCCGAATGCAGAGCCGATTGCCCCGAGTTTCGCAGAACCGACCTTTTGCATTGTGCCGAAGGCTTTTTGTGCAATGGGAACGGCATTATCAAAAATGGTCTTGCAGTTTTTACCGATTGACGACCAATCAACTTTGTTAATGCCTTTCTGAATATTATCAACAAAGCCCTTAAATCCGCTTTTTTCGTATAGATTTTTGAATGCCCCCGAAAGATTTTTGCTTGTGTCCTTGACAACATTCTTTGCAACAGCTCCGCCCGATGAACCGCCCGATGAGCTTTTTGATGAAGAGGTGTCTGACTTTGAAGAACTATCGGTACTTGAAAGCACATTCAGCTTATCAAAGCCCGCAACACTTCTCTTTGCCTTTTCAGAACTTTTCTGAACATTATCAAGTGACTTTGAACTGTCATCTGCCGTATCCGTAAGGCTTTTGGCAGAATCGGACGCAGATTTGATATTGCTTGCGGTGTTATTGCCTGTATCCCAGCCGAAGACCTTTGAAAGCGATTCAACCGCACCTTTGGCATATTCCGTTAAAGTCGCAAGTGCGGAACTCAACCGCTTTACAACCTGAGTTGCCACCTGTAAAATAGGCTGACCGACTACGGCAAGGAGCTGTTTCCAACTTTCTCTTAGGTTGCCTGTTACATTCTCCCAACCGTCTGCTTCACGGCTTGCCTGTCCCATAGCACCCGAAAGCTGATTAGCGTCCTTGACCATTTGCAAAAGCGTGAGCTGTTTCTGCGATTCCGACAAATCCGTAAACGACTTACCATACAGCTTATTAGCCGCCGCATTTCGTGTGGTTTCAGTACAGGACAAACCGAGTGCGGCATCATTTTCAAAGTTGCCTTTGAGGAATGATTTCAGGCTTTCTGCGGTATCTTCAAGCGAACGGTCGTAATATGCGGCGCTGTCGGCTGTTACCTGTAAAGCCTCCTGCATCATACCTAAAGCACTTGAACTGTCCATTCCCGTAGTTTTTGCAAAGGCATAAATGCTTGTGCCGACACCCTGTAATCGGGTTTCAAGAATACCGCTCTCCTTGGCAACGCTCTGAATGGCTGATTCTGCCTGTGACTGCATTGTGCCGAAAGTCTGCTCAAACTGCGAATTTGCCGCATTGACTTCCGCAGCCGATTCAATGCACTGCTGACCGAACTCCTTGATTTTGGCAACGGAAAAGGCGGCAACCACAGCCGTACCGATTTTCTTAAACGAAGATGAAACCGAATTGCTTAACTGCTCACCACTGCCTTTGATGTTTGAAAACTCTTTCTCGGTTTTCTGAGAAACACCCTCCGCAACCTTTGAAAAGGACTGTTTCATATCCGTGCTTACATTCTCAAAATCTTTTGAAAGACTTGAAAATGCCGAATCGAACTTTTTCGTAATTGAATCGGAAATCTTATGCAATGTTTTGGAAATATCATCACCCGTCAGCCTGACATCAAGCTCAATTTCACCCGCCTTTGTCGCCATATTCACCACTTCCTTTCATTTTAGATTCTTTAAAAACAGGCATAAAAACAGCGCACACCGTTATGATGTACGCTTAAAAATTTGCAGAAGAACAGCCACCCCGTTTGGAGTGGCTTTTTGTTTTATTTGTTGAGTTCGTAGTATTTGATGTCGATTTTCGGAAGTGACACATTGTTGCCCATTACGGTTTCATATGTATAGTCACCGTCACAAGTTCCCCAGAATGTGATTACATCATCTTCAAGGAGTTTGTCCGCGCCGTCAGGAATTTCTACAGTTGCGTAGATTGTATCAGTCCACAATGGTTCATCAAGATACTCATTTTCTTCTTTGGTTATATTGATTCTCAGGTCAACCGAATCGCCCCAGCCTTCCTGAACCTGAATAATCTGACCTTCAAACTTGTAGTCATTACCTTTGTACTTGTCAGGGTTTCTTGAAAGAGTTTTAAAGTCGATTGTTTTGCAACCGTCTTTAAATTCTTTTTCAACCTTCTTCGGGTCTTTAGTAGGCTTTTCTGTTGCAACTTCTTTTGTGGTCGCTGCTTCTGTCGCTTTTTCAGTTGCTTTTTCTGAACTCTGATTTGCAACAGTAGTTTCCTGCTTTGATTTGTTTGAACTGCTGTTACCGTTAATTGCACCGTTTACACCGCCAACAATCATAATAGCAACAACGATAATAACCCAAAAATACCAACGCTTGTAAATTTTCTTCTTCGCATTTGCAGGATTTACGGTTGCCGAGGTTGAATCGTTTCCGCCAAAGCCTGCACCGCACTTGTCACAAAATTTTGCATCGTCCTTTAATTCGTTCCCGCAATGTGGACATTTCATAAACATACACTCTCCTTAATAAATTTGTTAGTGTATGTTACATTTTATCACTATGTATTAACATTGTCAAGAATTTTGTAGATACAGTGAAAATTATGTACAAATTTACAGATTGGCAAAAAAGTTTTGAAATTCTGCAAGAACGGTGTTCATATCTTCGTCTGAATAGTGCTTTACGTTTCTTGACCGCCATTTGTTGCGGATTTTATGCTGTGACGAAGTAAAGTTTTTCAAGACCTCTTTGTCGGTTTCAAGGCGAATTTGAACCGTTCTTGCAAGCGGTGTTTCGGGTCCTAAGCCTTGCAGAAGTGAGCAGAACTCATTCCAACTCATTTTAGCAAAATCCTTTGAATAAATGCTGACCCCGTACTCCGAGCGAAAGCTCGACACGATTAAATCAAAGTCATCAATCAGGTCGTAGCCGGGGTCTGAGCTTCCCCCTCGTCAGTCAAATCGCCTGTTGCAATTTTGGCAGATTCGCTGATAAGGGCGTTGAAATCGTGCATATTCAGCTTTAACTTTTCAATCTTTTCTCTCTCGGATTCATCAAAAAGAAGATGATACATTTCGATAACATCTTTACTTTTACCGTTGCCGTCCTCAAAAAGTGCCGCAACTTTGAGCATTGAAACTGCGTCATTGTTGATTGCAAGGTCAACATTTTTAACTCTGACACTCGGCTTTTCCTCAAAATTAAGCTTGTCTGTAATATCAATTAACTTTGACATAATCGTTCATTCCTTTCGTTTTTTAAGCGGCTGCTGTATATACGGGTTTGCCGTTTGACATAACTTCAAATTCAAGCGGAGCAACACCCGTACTTGCGCCTGCACCGTTTGATGTAACGGATACAACTGCATTTTTAAAGAGGACGGTTGCACCGTTGGGGAAGGTCCACATAAACGGAACTTCTGCCTTTCTGCCGTTTTCAAATGCAAGGGCGGCAATCTGGTCATTGCCTGCGTCACCGATTGTACGCTTGCCCTTTACCGAAATTGTGATTGACTTTGCTGTCATAAGCCTTGACTTCCAGCCCTCGTTTTCAAAGGCTGTCCATTCCTCGACACCGTTGTCAAATGCAACAGAAAATTCTTCGCAGTTAGCAATATTTGTCGTGGCGGATTCTGTTCCTGCCTTGCCAACCGCAAACTGATTTTCATAGCACGGGAATACTCCCGATTCAACTTTTGCCATAAAATTACTTCCTTTCGTAATAAAATTTAACTTCAATGACCTGCTCATACACACCCTTGTCGTCTGTTCCCACATCAACGGGTTCTTCCGTGAGCAGTTCGATTATATAGATTTTGTGTTCCTTAATTTCAACATTTTTAATGTCGTAAAGCGTTTCGTAAAGTCTGCGTGCAAACTCCTCTGTTTCTCTTGCGTTGTTGTTATAGTGGATAAGCAAAGACACGCTTATTGTATCGTAGGTGCTTTCACCGCCGATTGCCCTTGTGGGTGTTCCCGACTGCTTTAATGAATACACACCGATTGACCTGTCCAGCTTGTTGTCAAGCTTGCCGATGTAATAATGCTCGGCTTTCGCAACGCTCTTGAGCCAATCTCTGATGTCCGATAAGTAAATCAAAGTCCTGCTTCCTTTCTGTAAAATCTCACAAATGCCCGACTGCAAAAATTCTGCCGTGTACCGCCCTCAAGCCACGGTGCAAACCATTTACCGCCGGCGGCAATGTTTTCCTCACGACTGAAATTATACTCGGGATGAAAATACAACCGCCTTGCATACGGAGTGCTTGACACTATTTTAACTGTCCCATTTGCACTCTGTGAATAATCAACAGCGGTACTATCGTTTTGAAGTATGCTTGTATCAAACGGCATTACCTGTGTGTTTTTTACCTGTGTAAGAAGTGCGTCGCCTGTCTGTTCAAGAGCCTGTTGCTTTGCCTTGTCAAGCTGTTTTACTGCAGGCATATTGAGCTTGATTTTTGATGATACCGAAAATCCCATTAAATCACATCCAATTCCGTAAAATTAACTGTGCCGTCGGGGTTGCGGTGTTTTGTACCCTGTACGATGTTTCGTTTTACGCCGTCAAGGATTACAAAGCCACCGCTTAAAGTGGGGCTGTCAGGAGCAATGTCGCCGTCAAAAAGCAAGACAGCCGACACCTGAACAATTTTCTGCTCTTTGGTATAGACTGTCTTTGCCTTTGACTGCATATTACACAAGGCAGAGCCACCGTGCAGGGTTGCTGACGGGTACAAGCTGTCGGAGGGATACAGATTTTTGCATTCAAACACGGTCAGGGGTGCTCCGTCTTCGGTAACACTCTCACCGTAGATTGTGACCTCGACAGGAGTTTTGCAGAACTGCTTTTTTACAAGTGACGGAAATTTCACGGTTTTCACGCACCTTTCAGATTGCAGGATAACAAAGTCCTGTTGATTTTAGCAACGCATAGAGGTCGGCAGGAATTGCCACTCCGCTGATACACATTAAATTCCAGCTTGCGCCAAATTCCATTGATGTACCGTTGATTGAATAGCTTTTCAGATAGGAAGAAATCATATCGGCATTTTCTTCTTCAAAAGCAGTAAGTCTGCTATGCACTCTGCCGATGATTCTCTTCTGCATTTCCGAAAGTTTTTCAAAATCAATGCGGTTAAAAGTCAGAACATCAATGTGTTCGGCAGAGATAATACTGTTTTCATCTCCGCCCTGATGTTCAATGTAATCAGCATACATTACGCAACCGCCGTTGTGTCAACATCGGCATAAATGCTGTCAATTTTGCCGTCCTTGCCATTCGGGAACACGAATGTGTCGGAAAGCGAACGGTTCTGATAGAGCCAGCCGTCACCCTCTGTGTGTGAGCCGGGAGCAAAGAAGTAAATGCTTGAAATCTTCGGAACAGTCTTGCAGGTTTCACCGCAAGCAACAAGAACATTGATTTTGTGAGCGCCTGTTGCAGGCTCAAAACCGCCGTCATCGGGATTAAAGTTGAAGTTATCGTAGAAACGCTCATCGTCAATAACCTCGATGATAGGGCAACCGTCAATCTCGGTCACTCTTGTTTCAATGCCGATACCGCCCTCTGCAATCTGTGTAAGCTCAATCTTACGAGTGAACTCCGTTGACTGTTCAAGGCAGTCCATAATGTGAGATGTCACATAGGCAACAAGTGTGCCTCTTGCCTTGTATCTGCGGAGTTTGCCGGCAGAGAGAATTGTTTTGAGCTTTGAATAAGCGTTCTCCTTAGTCCACTCCGATGTCTTTGTTGAAGAATGATATCCGTCTGTTGCCTGAGCCTTTGTTGCAACCTTTGAGAAGAAAAGTGCGTCTGTTTCGGGAGCAACCTGTGTCTGTTCAAATGTCTTTGAGATGTTCTCAACGCTTGCAGTCGAATTTGTTTCATCAACATCTGCCTTGTCAACGAGGAACTCAATGTCACGGTCGTGTTCGCAGGTGAACGGAACATCTGTCTGAATATATTTGCCCTTGTTCCAACCGCCGTTGCGATTGTGGTTCTTAAAGCCTGATGTACTCATCTGTGTGAAGTGGAAAGTTCTTGCGCCAACCCACTTTACATTTGAAGTGATGAATGGTGATGTGAGTGTGTCCTGAACGAGAATTTCAAGCAGGTCAGGGCTGAACTGCTCGGCATAGTTATTTGTGTTTGCCATGATTTTTCAATCCTTTCTTTGGTTAAATATTAAATCTGTTCCATTTTTTGGTAGGAACATTTGCCTTTGGTTTTGTACCGTCCGATGTACCGTTGCCGTCACCGCCGATTTTCTTAACTCCTGTGCCGTTCTCGGCAGGTTTGCCCTTGAGTGCGGGAATATCGTCAAGTACCTTTTTAACAGCCTCTGTCAGCTTTTCCGCATTGACCTTGCCGTCTGTCACAGCCTTTGAAAAGTCTGCAATTTTAAGCACATACGGAACGGTTGCAATTTCAACGCCCTGTTTTACGGCTTCGAGGGTTGCCGACTGGTTGACTTCTGCCATAAGTTTTGCGTTGTTTGCAGATTCAACTTCCGACTGCATTTTTGCAAAGTCGGGAGTGTTCTTGGCTTTCTGCTTTTTAAAAGCACCGATAGCCTCTTTCATCTCATCGGCTGACAATCCCTGCTCCTTAAAATATGACTTCAAAACGGTGTCCTCTGTCACGCTCTGTTTGCCTGTAATAAGGCTTGCGAGCTTGTCATAATCAAAGGCAGGAGCGTTTCCCTGTGGAGTTCCCTGCGATGCAGGTGTCGGTTCATTGGGGGTTGGTGTTGGATTTGGTTCTGCCATTTTTTTCATATCCTTTCAGTTTTTCGGGTGTCTCCCGTAATCAGTTTATAGAGTGTCTCTCTGTTTCAGTTTTGCACGGTGTCTCCCGTAGTTTAATGTCTTCGGACAATAAAAAAGCACCTTACATATTCGTAAAGTGCTTAATCCGCTTTTTCTGTTTTAACTGCTTTGGATCTCGGCTTTTTGGGAGCGTCAGACTTGACCTCTTCTGCAAAACCGCCGTCAATGAGTTCCTTTGCTCTCTGCTCGGAGCATTCAAAAACTTCATTCACAGGTCGGGTTACATAGCCGTTCTGCCTGTCATTAAATGCTGTTGTTACTCTGATTTTCATTCTGTCACCACCTTTAAACATTCTAAACTGGTCGAAATCGACGGGTTTAAGTGCAATAAAAAAGCACTCTGATTTCTCAAAGTGCTGATTTGATGTATTAAGTTAATCGAGGTCATCTATTAGCTTTTCAACCTGTTCTCTTGTTAAAGCTGTTTCATACCTCGGGTCATCAGAAAAAACTCTTTCAAACGGATCTAAAATGTATCTCGGAAAATTTTCTTCAAGCACAAAAATCTTACCTTTTGGATAATCCTTATGGCTCTTTCCTTTCGGAATATCTGAAATATTGACTTTCATATTTTATCCTCCCACGAAAATTCCAAACCATATTTTTCTGAAAACAGTTTCAGTCCATCTTCGTCCATTTTTCTAAGATAAGCAAAAAGAGGCTTGCCCTCCTGTGCCGATATATCTGCGTATCTTGCACCGACCGTATTCATACACTCCCAGTAGGCTTTTTCTATGCTTTTCAAATTAGTTATGTCTTTATGCCAACCACCTGCATTACGCAACACATAAGAACCCTTTCCGTTGCTGGCTCTCATTTCTGAAAGTTGACCTCTGCGAAGTATATTTATATCTGCGGGAGAAAAAACAGTTCCGTTTGGGTGATTATGCGTTAAAACGCAGCCTTTCATTTCAGCAATCTGTTTATTAGTAAATTTCACATCTTCTGATGTACCTTTTTTAGAAAATTTTCTACTTCCGTCTGCATTATAAATAATAGCCGTTTCGTAATCATTACCCGATAAAATTCTTTCATCTTGCAGAAGTTTTTGTTTAGCAGAATTGGAAAATGCATTGGAACCTACCGCAGAGTAATCTCTGCTTTCTGTTTTTATTATACCATTATCAGCAGAATTTGCAACAGATTCAGGCGAAGTATTTTCTGCCTTTTTCACCTTTTCTTCAAGCGTATTCGCCCTATCGTGCCACTCATCGGCTCGGGTTTGGGCAATGCGTTTATTGTCCTCGTCAAGGCTGTATTCGGCACGGCGGTCAAAGCGTTCTGCCTGACGCTGTGCATACTGTTGCTTTGTTTCAAGCTGTTCTCTACGGTCCATTTCAGCCTCTTCCTCGGGGGTGACAGGTCCGAGCGTCGTTATTCCCTCGTAATATGTACTTGTGCTGTCCTTACATCTCGGATGAAACAAACCGTTCTTGATTGCGGTTGAGAGAAGCGGATAGTTTCCGTCTGACTTTTTGCCGTTTGAATAAACATCGTCAATAAACACCTTGCCGATATATTTTGCACAATCGGGACAACCGCCCTGTCTTGAGTTCACAACAACGAGGGATACTCCCCATTCGGCTCGCTTTTCGCCCTCACCACGCAGATAGGCTCTTTTGTTGGCTGTTTTAACCGCCATATCCGCATAATCCGAGAGCGTATGCCTTGCACCGTTCTTGTACTCCACACAATTAAGACCTGCGTTGAGCATATCTTTGCAAGCCATATCAACGGCTTTTTCGTATGTAACCGCACCCGTGTTCATTGCAACCTGTGCGTTAAAAATCGCCTTGCGGTACTTGTCGTTGCTCATACGCAAAACCGCCGTTTCTGCCCTCTTTAAATCGTCTGTGGTCGATTTTATGAGTGCGTCAAGTTTACGGTCATTCACCTTAAAAAACTCGGCTGTGCTGTGTGCTGACGGCTTTTTCGGGGCTTTGAAACCGTCCTTGACAGCTTCAAGAATTTCTGCCTCCTGACTTGCATTTCCGTCAGCTTTGGCGGTGCGAATCATCTCTTCAACCTTGCTGTTAATGGTTTTGAAACGCTTGCCGAATTTCTTTGCGTTGTGCTTACGGTACTCTTCAAGACTTTTGAGCTGTTCAGCCTGCCATTGTGTCCAGTTGTAACCCTCTTTGGTTTCTTCGGCTCTGTGACGGCTGAAATTTCTCATCATGCTGTCAATCAGTTCATCTTCGATTTTTTCAAAGGCTTCTCTGATATTGTAATCACTCATTGTTTACCTGTGTATCATTCTGTTCGGGATTGCTTTCGGTTTTTTCTGCATTATTTTCCGCATTTTCTTCATCATCTGCGTTATTGTCAGGTTCTTCTGTGTCGGTAAGGTCCACATCGTCAAGCTCCGATTTTTCTTCTTCGCCTGTAATACCCTGTTCCTCTTTAATTCTCTGCACCTCTTCGGCTTTCCAATCCTCCGACTTGCTGTCGCCGTAAAGTTCGTCAACCGAGGTTTCAACTGACATCAAACCGCCCTGTCTTGCTTTTGACACGGTTTCAACCTGACTTTCAAAGCTCGGATTTGCATATTCGCCGAAGTTTACGGACACTTCCAAGCCCTCAACAATGCCCTTGCCGTTGAGTTCACCGTCTGCATTGAGTACAACTGCAACAAGGCTTTGAAGTGCGTTCTGCGTAATTTTCACAAGGTTCTGCCTTGTGTAAAGGGTTGTCTTTTCCTTTTCACGCTGAGCGTCTGCATTATCAAGCTTCTTCGTATCAATGCCGAGAGTTGACGGCGATATAATGCCCTGTAAGCAGAGGTCAAGGGCAGTAATGTATGAACTCAAATAGCTTTCATGCTGAATCTGCGGACTTTCGGTGTAAATCCTGTTGCCGTTGCCGTTTTCAGACATATCGTTGCCCACGGTGATAAATCGGTTGTCAAACGGATTTGGCGATATCGGCTGACAGGTTTCGGGATTTCTCGGAACAAGGCAGCCAGGCACATACTGCTTTGTTCGGCAGGCTCTGAGTGCATCCATCCACTGTGACCACACTTCATCAAGGCTGTCGAAAGCGTCTGTTTTTATGCCGATAATGCCCGCACCTCTGCCCTTGTGGCACGATTTGCCGTAAAGGACAGGTACAGCCCACATATATGATTCGTCAAATGTAACGCCCTTTGAATCAATCCACGAAAGAGCGTCAACTGTGTGCAGGTCAATCTCTTTGCCGTTGTCATCGTACAAAGCATAGTGAATATAGCCGTAACCGTATGTTTCTTCAAAACGGTAACGGCGGTGTTTTTGCGTGTAATCGGTGTAAAACTTAACCTCTCGGATTCTGCCGCGCACATATGTAAAGTCGATGTTTTCGGCAGGATACCATTCAACAATCGGAACATCTGATACAGCCGTGTCAAAGCTGACCTTAAAAGCACCGTCACCGACAACACATAGGTCACGGAGCATTTGCTTAACCGTGTCGGATAGCTTGTTCTGCTTTTCAATATCTTCCCAACGCTCTGCATAAGCGGTTGAATTTTTACTTGTAACATCTGTGCCGTTGTAGTCGGCAATTACAATATTCACAAGCGTTTCGCAGATGAGTGCCGGCAAGCCCGTGTGTATTTTACGGATTTCAAGCCCCTTTGTGCTTTTTGCCGCCCAAAACATAGTTTTGTTTGTATCAATCTGCCTGTACAGCTCCGCAAGCTGTCTGCTGTTGCCCCAATACCAAATGCGATTGATAAAGCACTCGGTCAGATGATTGCTTGTCTCGGTAACGGTAATTGTTTTGTCGCTTGCAGGAGTAATCTGCAAAAAGTTTTTAATTCCTGATCTGATAGATTCAGCCATTCTGTTAATCAGCCCCATTTATTTCACTTCCAATAATATTTTTAAACGGCAACCACGCATATTGTCCGCTGTTAATGCAATGGTCGTGACCGTCCTCGGGTGTGTTGTCTTTATCCTCTCGCCAGCTGTAAATTTCAAACTCAGCAATCGTGTTTTTGCAATGGTCAAGCACAAAATAACAGTTAGTGGCAAGCCAGCCGAGTACAAGATTGATTCGGTCGATAATCTTCGTTTTCTTCCATGCATTTGCAAAGTCATAGACACAGCCGTGCTGTCGCTTATACTTTTGAAATTCGGTAATAGTCGCTTGGTCGGCGCTGTCAATAAAAGCCGTGCGTGCAAAGCCCCATTCATCACGGTTGCGGTCAAGAAAATCAATAAAATTCTTCACCGTGTCACTCGGGGCAATAGGTGTTTGCATTTCAGCGTTGTTATAAACTCTTTCATCAAGCTGAACACAGTTGCCGTGATTGGTAATGCCGTAAAATGTCATTGCGATAGTGTCAGGCGACTTCTGCGAATAGGCGGTATCAAGACCTGCGGTGAACTGAACAAAGTGTTCCGACTTGCGGTTACAATTCAAAAACTTTCCTGCCCACTCTTTTGATTTGATATGTCTTGCCCTCTCAAAATTCGGGAACACAAGACCTGTTGCTCTGCCTCGCAAACCTAAGATTTTATTTTTATAGAGCTTTGTACCTTTCGGTGCAGAGTTCTTTTTCTTTTCAATCTGTTCGGGTGTAAGACTTAAATTGTCGGCAAAAGAAAAGAACCAATACCGCCAATTCGGTACAGGTTCTTCTGTAAGCTCCGCCATAATTTCGGACGGAACATCGTTTGCGTATTTCTTAAAAGGTCGGGAGCGGTTCACAAACTCCTTATAGACAGGCAATGACGGGTCATCGGGGTTCAAGGTTGCAAGCATATAATCATTACGGGTTGACATCTCTCGGATAAACTCAATATCAGCGGTGTTGATTTCGTCAATATAAACGCACCCAAACTGCGCACCGAGAACCATTTCCCATTTATCCCGACTGCTGTAACCGAGAATATAGATAATTTTGCCCTCAAACTTGATATGCGGCAACTTGTAATCCTTGTCGCCGTTGCCACAATAGACAGCGTTGCGGTGCAAGTCGAGAATACCGTTATCCTGCTGAATAATGGTTTCTTCGGCTTTACCAGTTGTCTTGGCGGCAATGGCATGTATCTTCTTTTTACTTTGCGACACCATTCGCATAAACTTAACGCCTGCACCGACTGTTGTCTTGCCTGAGGCGGTAGTGCCCTCAAGAAATTCAGCCGACACATTTGTTGTGTTGATAAAGTCGATATACTTTTGTGACAGCGGAAATTTGTTACTCACTCAGTCCCTCACCGCCCAACTGCCTGAACACATCGGATAGCTTTTCGGACTGCTCAACCTTTGCGTCAACATTAAGTTTATCCTTGAAAAGGCTATATACTTTACCTAACAACTCGGCCGCTTTGTTTGCGTCGGATATTCTTGTTGGTATCGTTACTATCTCCGGCACTTCGCTTTTAATTGTATGTTTTCGCATTGTACCATTTTCATCAGGTTTGTATGTTGACTCTTCCTGACTGACTGTTACAACAACGCTTTCTTTCTTTTCACGTCTCATAACTGCAGTAAGGTATTTCAGAACCTCATCTTGCTGAGCAATTAGTTTTGATTCTTTTTCAGATAATCTTTTGTCTATATATTCCCTTATGTTGGGTTTTGCCAAGTTTTCACTTGCTATATTATTTGCGTTCTTTTTTGAATATCCTGCCCTTATTGCGGCTTGTGTTGCATTAAGGTCAACTAAATATTCATCGCAAAATCTTTGTTGCTTAGCTGTTAGCATAGCCATAATACAACACCGCCCTTTCTTTTCCCTCACAACACAAAACCGCCCTCAAACGAGAGCGGTCTGTGCAATTTTTTTAACTTAGGAGAGTTTTACATATGTCCTGTTTGTCAAACTTTCATAATACCATTATACGCAGGGTAAGGGTGACATTCAATGACATTTCAAAATAATTTTACGAGAAATCGAACTTTTTTCGGAACGCCTGTAACGCTTCGCCGTGCAATCTCAGGGTATGCCTTACGCTCATTTCCATACTCTCGGCAATATCCTCCCACCTCTGACAATTTATGTAATACTCGGTCAAAATTGCAATGTAACGGTAATCGTCAAGTGCGTTGATTTTACTGCGGATTTCAGTTTTCAACCGCACAAGATTGTCAATTTCCCGATTGATTTCAGTCTGCAGGTCTGCAATCCTGTCAACAATCCGCATAGGGTCATTCACTCCCGATGTCTTAACAGGCTCATTCTGCTTAACTGATACCTGTGCAATATTCAGCCTAAGTTTCGACAGCTCGTGTTCTTTCGTTTTGATCAGCTTATCCGAAACCCTGACCGAATATAAATAATCTTTAACCGTCAATCCGTATCTACCTCACTTTCAGTACCATTTTTCATAAAAAGTAGCCAATGTGTTTTATTCAATTTTCCACTTTTATGTCCCAAAAGTGGAGGTATTGGTGATAATTTAATTATCTCGTTAGTTTTAACATCTGTTTCATTCCATTTAAAAACCAAAATTCCATATGGTTTCAAAATTCTGAAACATTCCCTAAACCCTTTATATAAATCATCTTTATATGTATGTGGGTTAAGTTTACCGTACTTTTTTGCCAACCAAGATTTATCCCCTACTTTGATTAGATGCGGTGGGTCAAATACTACTAAATTAAACGTATCATCTTTAAAAGGGATATTCCTGAAATCGGCCACAACATCAGGTTTGACTTCAAACGCTCTACCGTCACAAAGAGTATCAGTAAATTTACGGTTATCCATGAAGACTACATCTGGGTTATGTTTATTAAAGTAAAACATACGGCCTCCACAACAAACATCTATGCAATGATGTACTTTCATTCTTCTACCTCACTTTCAATTCTTTAATCACTCTCTCCAACGCAAATTTTGCGTTATCAGTAAGTTGTCTTTGCCATACGCCATTGGAAGGCGACCACCTGAAAACGTTTTGTTTCAAAACTGTTCTTGTGTCTGCGTCGGGCTTGCCGTCAAATCTAAGCTGTAAACGCATAATATCAGCATTTTCAATAACCTCAAATAAATCTGTATTATATATTTCATTCGTCTGTTCTGTAGCCGTTTCTTTCAGTCTTTCAAGTTCGGCAATTCTTTTCCGAGTGTTTTTAATTTTTGCGTTATTATTTGTTAAGGTGTATGAAGCAAAAGGTACGCCGTCAAAGCTTTCTTTTATTGCCTTGTCCAACATTTCAGCTTTTTCATCTGTATAATCTTTATAGCCTTTCAAAGTTTTGTTTTTTCGGTAATAAGCATTTACCGCTTTCATTTCTGTTTGTAAAGCTTCGGCTTTTGCAAGTTTATTCCGCAACTGCTCTATAGCATCTGCGTCACCCGATTTAATGATATTAGTACCATTCACAAGTGTTTTAATCTTATTAGGTATCTTCTGAATTTCATCATATAACTGATAGTGCCTATCTCGTGCGGCGTTCTGCTTTTCTTTCTTTCTTACGGGAAAATTACTACCGCCGCTAATCATCACGGACGGACACATCATCTCGATTCTGAATTGCTTGTTGTACCAGTCTGCCAACCTTTTAGCATATCTGTCTGCCATTGTCGCCCCTTTTTCTTTCAAGTCATCGGGTAACTTATCAACAAGGCTGTAACACTCATCAACTCGTACTTTATATTCTGCTGTTTTACTGCCGTGCTGATAATCTCTAAAAGACCAACATTCACGGGCTTGTCTTGCGGCGATTTCGTTAATTTCATAGTATTTCATTTTATTACCTCCGTTGAAAATTTTCGTCTATAAAGGCTTTTAACTCATTAAAATATCGGTTTTATTTTTAGTCGTCACCTTATTCTTCACCGTCCTCAATAGGCTGATTCCAACATTCAACGCAGTTACTGTTTATTCGGTTTATTCTGCAATTATTTTTACTTATCAGCCCTAAGTAATAAGGGCATACAATCTTGGGTGTGCCGTTCTCATCAAGCTTAGCATTCGGATACTTCTCCAAAAACTCCGTAAGAAATGTCTTTGGCGGATGTTCATCGCTCCACCTCTGTACAGCTTTAACCGCCTTTTCGGGATAATACATCTCAAAGTCTGGACACGATAAACCTTCACCGTTGTTATTACTACACAAGGGACAATTGCCACACTTAATTTCACACAGTCCGTTCTTTGTTCTTTTCGTCATCTTCAACTTTTCGTTGAAGTAGTTTGTAGTTTTCGTACAATCAATCATTTTCTTGACCTCCTTCAAAATTAACAACTTTTCCGTTGTCGGTATAATCCCGTTTGTCAAATTCAAGTTTCAGCTTGTCGATAACCACACGGTCGATATGTTCCCAAAACACTTCGTCAGTGTCGGAGTGTTCAATTATTTCGGTCATCGACTTCAAAGCCTTCGCACATCTGTCACGGCCAAAGCCGAAATCCTTATGCAAGGCAAATACGATAGTCTTAAAAATTCGCCTTGTCAGGTCATTGATTTCTTTGTCCTTGACTTTCTGGTATTCCTTGTCGGCAAGGCGGTTAATCTCCGCCATAGCTTCTCTTTTCAGCTTAACGGGTATTCTCGCTTTCAATGCTTTCTCTCCTTTCGTCAATCTTATCAAGTGCAGTTACAATCAACGAGCTTTTGGCTTTAACGTCTGCCAGTTCGGCTTGATAATAAAACCGACCCGTTGTATTCCGTCTGATGATACAGCCTTTCAGAACGTATTCTGCACCGTTGTACAGCACGGTTCTTTCAAGGTTGCGTTTAACTTCCGAGATATTCACAGTTCTTCCACCTTGATGTAAATGCCCGAAACCTCTGCCCAGAACTTTTCGCATATCTCACTTGCAACAAGTGCGTCATCAGACCAAAAGCCGAGAGCGGTCATACAATCTTTTAGCATTTTTTGCAGATTGTCCGTGTCAGGTTTTGTTATACGATATTCGCCGTCCTGATGTTTACCACGAGGAAAGCACCACTTTGTTATCAACCTGACACCCGACTTGTACGGTTCTGACGGTTTGAACTTTGCCAAATGTGATGTGAGTTTTTCTCTTGCCTGTTTCACCTCGGGCGGATTGTAAAAAACAGGTTTGCCGTTTTTTACCATAACTTTATGTTCCTGTGCAGTTACGGTTGGAGGTATCATCGGCATAAAAAATTCAGTCTTCATTTTCTTCAAAATAATCAACTCCATACCACAACTTTAATTTCGGGTCGTAAACTATGTATCCGTTAGCTACTAACTTATCCAACACATAGTCAATCAACGCCGGTCGTTTAGAAATCCAGTCCATTACCTGATCGTTTTTGTAACTGTAACTTTTATTTGGAAGTTTTCGCCTCAAAGGTGGCATTCCCTTAGCGATTTTCAATCTTTTATCTTTTGAAGTCGATTTGCATTTTGCCATTTTTTGCCATTCCTTTCTTAACTTTAAAATTTTGCTTTTAGTCACAGGTCAGGGGAAGGAGTTGTTGTGCGTAAGCTTCGCACAACTACTTCACCCCTGTGACCTTAGGGAACGGAAATACTCCTATATATATAGAATATATATATAGGTTTTTTCTTTCCCTCGGAAAATCTCGAGAAAAAAGTCATTTTCCGTCATTTTCGGAAAGGGAATTTCTCGGGAAATTTTCCCTGTTTTCCCTCACGGAAAGGGAAATTCTCGATAAAATTTTCCTTCCAAATTTGACGGAAAAGGAAAATTTATTCGACTTTTTCCTTTTCCCTCAATCCCGTTTTACCGCCGTCAATCCAAAATCCACCGTGCTCTTTTAATCGATTTCGGACTGTTTTTTCGGTAACTCCAAGATATGTAGCAATGTCATTTATATCTGCCTGACCGTTATTTTCTTCTGCAGTAAACGCTGTCATAATAGATTCTGAGCGTTCTTTTTTGCGTTCCGATTCACTCTTTTTCTTACCGAAATTCTTTTTGTAGGGTGAGCCTTTGATGTTAAAATCGCCCTCAAAATTACAGTCTTTCAACACACCTGTTGCGTCCGATTTGTGTATCGGATAATCAAACCAAAGGTTAAGTGCATCAAATGCTGGAAACTCTCGCAGAGTACCCTCTATTCTCCACGCTGACATCCCTTTTACGGTTTTTTCGGCACGGGCAACATCTGACATCATCAACTTAAAAGACTGTTCAGGAAGCGTTTTGCGTGCAATGTCAATCATATTATTTGCCGTTACCAAATCGTCCTGCGAACACACTTCACTGATTTTGTTGAAACGACCTATCCAGTCTTTGCAGATTTTACAGGTTCTTTCATCCTTTTGCTGTTTCATCAAATCTTCGCTGATTTCAAGCCTTGTAAGGTCAAGGAGTGCATCGGGGTCACGAGCGAAAACACCCGAGCCCGAAACTCTGTCCATTGACTTCTTGCCACCCTGAGCGCCTTTTGAGTGGTGGTGACAATAAATTACCGCACAACCGATTTCGGTACATACCTTATCAAACTGATTACAAAAGTGAGCCATTTGGTCTGCGCTGTTTTCATCGCCTGTAATAACTTTGTATATCGGGTCAATTACTACGGCTATAAAGTTGCCTTTTAAAGCTCTGCGTATGAGCATAGGCGCTAACTTATCCATAGGCACGGACTTGCCACGCAAGTTCCAGATATCAATTCTGTTTAAGTTTTTTGGTTCAAGTCCAAGTGCTTCATATACGTCCTTGAATCTGTGAAAACAGGACGCACGGTCAAGTTCAAGATTCACATACAAGACATTGCCCTGCGCACACTTAAAGCCGAACCATTCTGTTCCCTCTGCAATTGCAATACACAATTCGATAAGACCAAATGACTTACCTGCTTTTGAGGGTCCGCCGAGGAGCATTTTATGCCCCTGTCGCAATACTCCCTCAATCAGAGGCGGAGCAAGTTCAGGAGGATTTTCAAAAAAATCTGCAAGGTTGTCAAGGTCGGGTAAGTCATCGTTAATGCTCTCCACCCAGTCTTTCCACTCGGCAAAGTCTGATTTACCGATGTTTGTGTCAATGATAAACTGCTTTTTGCCGTTGCGGATAACACCGGGCATACGGCTCAATCTTGACGGATTGCGGTTCTGCTTGTCGATTTCAAAGCCGTTCTTATTGCACACATTGTAGAGATAATCAACCCTTTTGCGGTACTCGTCATAGTTTGCGGCATCAATTTTAACGATAGCGTGGACTGATTTTCCGCCCGAATAAACAAGCACCGCAACAGGCAATTCAAGTTCTCTGATGATTGCATTTTGTTCTTCAAGAGCCATACAATCAGATTCCACCAGAGCGTAACGATAATCGGTTACATTCTCGTTTTTGACGCCCTTGCCGTCCAATGGGTTGAACCTTATCCACGCCCCTGCCTCGGGTTTGTAATCGCCGAATACATTTGAAATATCACCGTCACAATTGTTGAGGGCGGCAATAAGCTCACCTGCCGTACGGTCACAACTGCCCTTTGTAGGCAGATATTTAACCTTGCCGTTATCGTTCTTCTCCCAAGTTTCGGTTACATAGCCGACATTTTCGGAGCTGTCAAAGAGGGTTTCAAGGTAGGTTACAATTTCATTCACAGGATTCCAGTTTGCAGGCTCGTGAAACTTTACACCCTCACAGGCTGTTACTCCAATATCGCCCTGTTCAAAAGCAATTTCATCATTCCAGCCGAGTTCTTTCGATTCACGGAAAGTCATACCTCTGTCTTTTGCCATTTGAACTATCGTGCCTGCTGTGACAGGTGAGGCAGAGCCGTTAAAGCTCTGCCATTTCTTTTCACACTCACCGTTGTGATATCGGCTGTCTGCTCTGCTCCAATCGTCCCAGTCCTTTACGCTGTATCCCTCTTGTTTGAGTGCCATACCGACATTTACCCATTCTTGGTAGTCAAGCTCTGACGGACTGATGTATTCAAGTGCATTAAGTAAGTCCAACCGTATTCACCTCGCTTTGCGGTACATATGTTTTCGGGTTAATGTTTTTCGGAGTTCTCCAACCGTTTGCGGCAATCCTTGAAATCAAGGTTGACGCTTCGTCAAACTGCCATTTGCCCACGTGCTGAAAACCTCTGCTTTCGAGCATACGGATTTGTTTAGGTGTGGTTAAGCCCTCAATTCTTCGCTTTTCGAGCCTGTCAAGAATAAGTTTTGCTTTGCCGGCACTCTGAATTTCATCGGGGAATATTCCGAGCTTTTCAAGCTTTGCTTTCTGTTTGTCTGTAGGCGGAGAACACTCCCAGCCGAATGCAGGAACATATCCTGCAAGGTCCTGCGCCTGAATTGACATTTCGTACTGCAACGGATCTACAAGTTTGCGTTTGCGTGTTCGCATTTCCGCAAGCTGATTTGCAAGCGCTTCTTCACGCTGAGCCACAACATCTTCGCTTGCTTTTTCCTCTGCTTCTTCAATATCAATCGGACATCCTGCCTGTTCCGATAAGTTTTCGGTCATTTTTTGTGCGACTTCATCGTTGTCGCAAATGAGATGTGCAGGTCTGCAAAGTTCGTGCCGTTCTGTATGCCATAAAAAGTCGAGCAACAAAAGCTCCGTCTTGTTTGGAGCAAGTCTTGTACCTCTGCCGACCATTTGGCAGTAAAGTCCACGCACCTTTGTAGGTCTTAACACGACTACGCAGTCAACGCTTGGGCAGTCCCAACCCTCGGTTAAAAGCATTGAGTTGCACAACACATTGTATTTATCGTTTTCAAAGTCCTGCAATATCTCTGCTCTGTCCTCGCTGTTACCGTTGACTTCTGCCGCCTTAAAACCTTTCTCATTCAAAATGTCACGAAATTTTTGTGATGTTTTTACAAGAGGTAAAAACACAACAGTTTTACGGTCTTTACAGTATTTTTTCATTTCCTCGGCAATCTGATAAAGATACGGATCAAGTGCCGTGTCAATGTCGCTTGCTTTAAAATCTCCTGCCTGTGTGGCAACTCCCGAAAGGTCAAGTGTAAGCGGTATTGTTACGGCTTTAATCGGTGACAGATAACCCTCTTTAATAGCCTTAGGGAGCGTGTATTCATACGCAAGCGAATCAAATACTGTTCCTAAATTTTTCATATCTCCTCGGTCGGGTGTTGCGGTAACACCCAACACTTTTGCATTGTCAAAATGCTCAAGCACACGCTGATAGCTGTCGCTGATTGAGTGATGTGCTTCATCAATAATGATTGTGTCGAAATAATCGCTGTCAAAGTTTGACAGCCTTTTCTCACGCATAAGCGTCTGTACAGAGCCTACAACAACCCTGTTCCACGAGCCTATGCAACTTTGCTCGGCTTTTTCAACTGACGAATTAAGTCCTGTTGCCTTTTGAATTTTGTCCGCCGCTTGGTCAAGCAATTCTCCACGGTGGGCAAGTATCAGCACCCTGTCACCTCGACGGACACATTCTTCGGTGATTTTTGCAAAAACTATCGTCTTGCCACAGCCTGTAGGCAAGACAAGTAATGTTTTTAAATTGCCGCTTTCCCACTCGGAGAAAACGGCATTCTTCGCTTCATTCTGGTATGGTCGTAACTGCATTAAAAGCTACCCGGTGTCCAGTTATTCGGCATCGCAGTATTTGGCGTTGCAGGCTGTGTGTTATACTGCGGCGGATATGTAGGCTGTACATATTGCTGAGGTGCAGGCTGTGCTACGGCAGGCGATACCGTTGTCACCTGTTCATCGTAGGCATAAAAATACTTGATGTCATTTGTTACGCCCTCTGTACCGTCATTCTTGGCATATTTGTGGATGATAACCTGACATTTACCTTTCTTGCCGATAATGCCTGTCCAGTCCATGCGGAGAGGTTCGCCGTGCTTTTTCATTGACACGGACAAAAAGAGCTGTGACAGCTTCCATTCAAGCGAGGAGTGCAGTACAAAATTAACGGTAATTTCTCTCTTATCATCTGCTCCCCATACATCAAAAGTCACCTTTGCCATATTGCAGGGCGGCAGTTTGCCTTTACCCTGCGAACGAGCACGCTCAACCTTTGCTACCGTAAAATCATAATCACCCTCGGGGAGCGGTTCATAATTTCCGCCCTCTTCGGTTATTTCGTCGTTCCAACCAAATTCTCTATCCATTTATACATCTTCCTTTCTTATTCAAACGGTAAGTCACGGTTGCTCTGAACTACTTCAAGCACTTTATTCCAGCCCGGAATAATGCAACCGTTAATAAATCGTGGGTCGTAGTTTGTAATCGGTGTATCATAAGGGTAATGTCCCTGTGTAAACACCGCCTGTCTGATTTCGCTTTCGTCAACTCCGTTAGCTCTCATAAGGTCGGCAAGAGCTTTTGGTATGCCCTCAGGAATATTGACAGACTTGTCATTCTGTGGCATAGGTGCAGGCGGTACAGGCTCGGGAGCTTTTTCAACCTGCACAGGCTGTGGCACGGGCTGTATCACAGGCTCTGCCTTAGGCGGCTGAGGTATCGGATTCTGCGGAACAGGAGCGTTATTTACAGGTTCAACATCATTAAAAATGTGGGCAATGCCTGCATAGCTAAAGTCCATTTCTTCGGGCAGTCCGTGACGGTTCTTAGCGTCCCAACAAGGGTGATGAAGCGTGTACATTACTCTTCCACCGCCCTGTGCCTTGTACTTTCTGCCGTCTTTGTCGGTTGCTACCGCTACTGTTTTATAGTTTGCAAAAAGCACCATGTCCGCCCATTCTTTTACAAGCGGAGAAATCTGTGAAGCAGTCTTTTTTCCAAGTTTTAGCTCCCAACGGTCATATTCACCGATTTCATCAGGCTGTGAAAACTTGCGGAGCTGTGCGTGTGCGGTAAGCACAACATTGATACCTCTGTCAATCAAATCTTCAAGGCTGTTCAAAAATCTGCCGAACTCCTCTTTTTCGTAAACATATCCGTTTCCGTAACCGAAATCCTCAATACCTTTCTTGCCGTACTTTGAGCAAATATCATCAATGCAAAGCTGTTCCGCCCAATCGATTGTGTCAATGACAACCGTCTTGCATACAGTCGGATTGCTCTTGATATATTCAAGCTGACTTTTGAGCATAGTCCACGATGTCGGCTTATCCATTCTTGCAACATCAAGGTTCTTTGTACTGCCTTCAGTGTCGATAAACAGAGGATTCGGAAACTGCGAAGCAAAAGTTGACTTGCCGATACCCTCGGGACCGTAAATTACAACTTTTTGAGCCGACTTGATTTTACCTCTTGTGATGTTCATTATCTCACCCCCTGTACATCTGAAAAATTGATTTTATTACCGTCAACATCAATAACAACATAGTCGATTGCGTAGTTGAGCAGTTCGTTTGTCAAATCCTGTATTGACTTGCCTGTCATACCTGCAATCAAAACAATTCTCGAATAGTTTTCAGGCATAATCTTGACCTTGGTATAACCGCAGGCAAGCTCTCTGTGCGGATTGCATTTGATTACACATTCATTTGTATTTGTTTTTGCTGTTGTTTTAGCTGTAGTTCTTGTAGCCATAATTAAAACTCTCCTTCTGTCCAAGTTGGTGTTGTTATGGGTGCGGGCGTTTCAGACTTAATATAGCCGTCCTCGATGATGATTGAACATTCATCACCGTTTGAAACTCTTGTTGCTATAGCCTGCAATCCTTCCGATTCAAGCCATTTCGCAAAGTCTTTGAGTGTATCGGTGTCCATTTGTTCGAGCTTGTCAAGCAGGACAAATCCGCATTCGGGATTGAGCTTGCGAACAATTGCCGTAGCGACACGAAGCTGTTCCGAACCGCTCATGTTGTCCCACTTAAAGCCGTTATATGTAAGCTCGCCTTTTTCAACCGATAAGCCGTCAAGGGGCAAGTTTGCGTTGTTGAGCAAGTCATATTTTGTTTTGCGGATTTCTTCAAGCTGTGCCGTCATATCGGCATACTTGCGGTAATATTCCTTTGCGTCCTCATCAGCTTTTGCTTTATCGAGATTTGCTCTGACTTTGCGGTTAATTTCGTCAATCTCGGTAATGTTTCTTTCAAGCTCTGCCGTGCTTTCATCGTGCAGTTCGGCTACGGTCTTTCTGCTCTGTTCAAGCTGTGCAAGCACTTTTGTAAGCTCGGAATTGTATTTTCTCAAATCCTCGTTAAGCCTGTTGATTTCGCTCTGTAAGTTGTTGGCACGGCTTTCAAGGTTATCTTTCTCTGCTCTCAAGCGGTTGTTTTCGCCGTTGCGTGCAAGGATTTCCTGCTGTTTGTTGATAAGTTCCGAGGCTGACACAGGTTCGTTCGGCACGCCTTCGTATTCGGGCATTTCGGCGGCAAACTTTTTCTTTTGGTCTGCAATCTGACCGATAGCACGGCGCTCGTTATACACCTGTGTTTCCTGCGTTTCAAGCTCGTAAACTCTGTTGCCCACACCGATAATCTGCAAGAGCGTGTCAGCCTTTTCTTTGCCTGTTGCGTTCATAAACTTAGGCAGGTCAAGAGCGAAGTTGCTGACAAATGCGTCAAGCAAAGCCTGTCCGCCTTTGTTTCCTGCGGTGTCAATTACTTTAAGACTGCTGTTCTTGCCACTGCGCTCAACAACGATACCGTTTGAAAGCTTGATTTTAAGGTGTGGCGGAATTGTTGAACCCTCACGGTACGGAGCAGACGGAGCGAAACGATTACCGCCGAGAGCCCACGCAATTGCGTCAAGAACAGATGTCTTGCCCTGTCCGTTTTTACCGCCCAACACGGTAAGTCCGTTTTCGGTCGGTTCATAAGCAACCGCCTTTACTCTTTTTACATTTTCGATTTCAAAAGCTGATATTTTTACTGACATATTAAAGTCCTCCTTGACAATTCGCTTAAAATTGTCTATCATTTAATTAAGGTATTTTTCTTTGTCCGTTGAGGCTTTGCAGAGTTTCAGCGGATTTTTCTTTTTTTAACCCATAAGCGTATTCGCGAATCAGTGGGTTATATTTGCCCTTGTGATATGATTTAAAACACGCAGATCTTGAACTAATAGCATAAGTCCAATTAAGTTCCGAACAATCGCAATGCGGCAGATACCCACACATCGCCATTGCCTGTTTAAACTGGTTGTTCGTCAGATAAATGCCTGTCATACGCTCAAAGCAATGTTTAAGGGCATAACTACTTGTACGCTTATTTACAGTTTTTGTAGGGGTAATACACCACTCAATCCATATTTTAGTTATAACCTGGACAGCTTCGGGTTCATCAGTCAGCAGTTCATTATCAACAAAACCACTTGGGTGAACTGTATGAGTAATCCAACCTTTTTCATCGTCAAACACCAAAAATGGATCTTCTCTGTAGTTCATTTCTTCACCCCCACACATTCAAAACCATATGTTTCTGCCTTTGCTGATTCATACATTGAAAGTTTTTCGCAGAGTTTAGTGTTCTCGTTCTTATAACCTCCTAATGCATATCGAGCGTTTGTGTAATTTTCTTCGGTTTGGGATTTATCAAGGCGAGCTTTTTTTAACTCATTTTTGAGATTTTTGTTTTCTTCTCTTAACTCCTTAACATCTTTGAGCAGTTTTCTGCGTGTCGGGTAGTTTCTTAAATGCCACATTTGTTAATGCTCCTTTATGTATTGTCTGATTTCTTCCTTATCAAATCGCCAAAGCTTTCCGATTTTGTGGGCAGGAAGAACGCCCCTTTGTGCAAGCCGTGTTGTGTAATCAACATTAAGTGCAAGCAACCGTGCCACATACGGCACATCAATAATCACCGGCACTTCATCCCAATTGATGATAGGTCTTTCTCTCGGCATATGTACACCTCCTATTTTTCGTTGGTAATTTTGTCTGAAACGATTTCGACTGTGTCAATAAGTTTAAGTTTTGCCATTTTCTCACCTGCTTTTCGATATTTTATTGCTTTACACGACCTTAAATGTTATGATTAACTATGAAAGGAGGCATAAATATGAATGATATTTTATCGTGGTTGACTTTAATAATATCCGCAGTTTCAACCTTATGCACTTTGGTTCTGTCTTGGATATTATTTAAAAAGGAACAGAACAAAACCTATCTGAAAGAACGATATGAATTAGTGATTTTCCCCATATTCAACCTGCTTGAAGAACATTTGTACAAAAAGGAAATTACTTCTGAAATTAAACAAGCCGTTGAAAAATGCGAAGATATTATTGCCGATAATAAACTTATCGCAGGCGGAAAACTCAGCTATGTATTTTCTCTTCCATTAGATAAAATTAACTTTCAAAGCATTTCAAAATTAGTCGACAAAGAATATGATGATTGTTGTTGTGCTTTAGGAATTCCTTTAAGACCGTTAGATAAAAAGATGTATACATACAAAACACGAAACATAAAAGTTTTAATATTAGGAATTACTAAATATTCAATGCCGTTGATTGCGGTTTTCCTATTATCAGTAATTCTAATTGTACTTTTTGAATACTTCTTTCTTAACGGATAACTCCTGCTTTGATAAGCATTGCTATAATCAGCAGAAGTAAGCTAATTGCGTTGAGAATAAACACTACAAACATTAAAAACTTGTTCAATTTTCATTCTCCTTTGCCCACTTAATCAGATCCATAATTTGAGCGTCATGCTTATCAAGGTAACTGTCTATTGTTTTATAAAAATGGGCGGCTACTGTTTTTATTGCTAATACTGCTGAAACAAAAGCTGTGCAAAGCATTAGCAGTCCTAAAATTATTATTACTTCCGTCTTTTCTTCACCTCTTTTCAGCAAAGTCCGTTTAATGGGACTGTGATTGTAGTATTATTGATTGTGTTGCAAATATCTTTTGCGAATGTTATAATCGAGCAAAGGAGCTGATTATATGTGGGTAATAATTAGTGGTATTTTAGGCATTGCAGGCTTTTTAATATCTTTAATAAACCTGATTAACTATTTTGTTTCGCACAAAGTGAATTTGGAAATCACAATGCTTGAATACGCATACAAATTAGGCGTGCAGGGAAAGAAAAGACTTTTCATTCATTATAAACTTAACAATAAATCGCAACTGCCTATTTCTGTTACCGACATTCAATTAATTCTGAACGGCATAGAGTACACCGAAGATTACAACACCCACGAAGTTAATTCTTATCATCACAAGGCAAAAGGTGTTGATGAGTATGTTCCGACATACAATGAACATCTGCCTATCAATCTTGAATGCCTACATTCTCATTCGGGTTACCTCGTTTTTGTAATTCCTGAAGATAATTCTCCAAATCTCGATAAAGGTCTGACTTTTCAAATTCGCACCAATCGGAATAAGGAAGTACAAAAGAAAGTGTCATTGAATGAGGTGGTAACGCTCCGCTCCACTCTACCTTATCAAAAGTATAAAAATCTTTTTCTAAAGGATAAGGCGGAACATAAGGTGCACTGACAGTCTTGGTGACTGTTGGTGCTTTTTTTATGTTGAATAAATTATTAAAAAATCCCATTTTCTCACTCCTAATAAGAATATAAAGACTGAATAGAAACACACTCTATTCAGTTTTTTTGTTGGTTTGTTAGTTTAAAAAGATACGCACTATCCGCTTTTCATCTGTATGAGTGTTAGCCATGTTAGTTTCTAATAGCTTCTACGAAACAAGAAGGATTGTTAGTTCTTCCTAATAAGTAATCGGTTGAACAATTAAAAATATCAGCTAAACTCAAAAGTATATTAATGGGAATATTACCTTTTGTTTGCCAATTATAATAACTTTTACGTTCAATTTTTAACTTATTAGCAAGGTCTTCTTGTGTCATATTAGCTCTTGCTCTTTCGGCTTCAATATTTGGGTATAAAAACAGCACTAATCTCACCTCCTTTATCGTGTTAAATAGAAATACTCTTATTGCGTATCCATAAGTTGATTATATACGCAATAAGAGTATTTGTCAATATCTTTTACAAGTAAATTACGCACAAAGTATATTATAGATTTTTGTGCAATTACACTAATTGAATATTATTTTAATTATTTACTTGACATTTTTACTCATTTAGAGTATTGTATTTATAACAAACAAATCGTTTTATTGGAGGGAAAAATATGCTCGGGGAAAAACTTAGAGAACTTAGAACAGAACTTAATCTTAACATGAAACAAGCTTCTGAAAAATTAGGAATCTCATACACAACTTATGTTGGCTATGAAAAAAACGAAAGGGAACCAAACTCTGAAACTTTAATCAAATTAGCAGATTTTTATAAATGTTCTGTCGATTATTTAATAGGAAAAACTATAAGACTAAATTTTATTCCACATGAAATTGAAGAAGCTGAAATTAAATGCCCTTTGTGTGATTATGATTATGTCCATTTTATTAGAGTTTTATCGGTAAATTTCTCACAAGAAAAAAGTAGCGGAGTTGCTATGGAATTTTTATGCGAGGATGGTCACAAATTTTATATCGTGGTTGAAACATACAAAGGTAATACGTATATGGTAAATGTAGATGACAATAACAATATTTTAGGGTACACCTCGTTTATTAATAGTAACTCTGACAGCGGAACAAACATTCACAAAGAAAAACTAATTACTAACTATGCGGCATTAAATAATTTTGGAAAAAATAAACTTCTCGAATATTCAAATGATTTAATATGTAGTGGTAATTATAAAAAAGATACTTACAAAATAAAAACCGCCGCCCGAAACGGAAGTTTTAATGAAACAACCGTTACGGATGACGATTTTCAAAAACTTATGGATTTGCCTGATGTTGATGACTTAAAATAAAGTTTTGGAATTGTTTGTAAACCTCTCTCTCAAGCGGAGCAACAAGAAACTTGTTTCGCTTGTAGAGCTTTTGCAAACGTTGCCAGCGGTATTCTGCCGCAATTAGGCTTATATCGCATATTTGAGATATTTCGTCAGCGCTTTTGACCTCTAATCCCCACAACACACAAGCTGGAGCAAGCAAACGGCTGGCAAATACATTTGCTTCTTGCTCAATGGGATTGTCATTTGGTGAGATTTCTCGATTGATAAGTTCGTATTGTCCTACATGTCCGAGCATTATGTGCCCAAGCTCATGCGCAATAGTAAAGCGTTTCCGCTGCCGATTGCAATCTTTTCGTATAAATATGATAGGTTGATTGTTAATAACGGTGCACTTACCGTCATTGCCCTGCTCAAATTTGTCGTAATACTTTACTGCAATGCCGAGTTTGTAACACAGTTCAACAATATTAACAGGGAGTTCTCGGACGTTTTCTTTTAACAGGATTTCCCACGACATATTTCGGGACTTCTGATACTTTTTATAATCCATAAAAATCACCTCGTAACTATTATGGATTACAAAAATAAATTTACAGCAATAAAGCAATAACAAAATAAAAAATCCGCTCTGCTCGACTGGTCCTCGAACAGAGCGGAATCACCTACACAGGGTGCAGATGATACGATTAAAACGCAAGATAATTGTATCACAATCCCTTGTGTTTTTCAAGTAATTTAAAGCACAAGGGATTTTTGCACCCTTTTTTAAGCAAAAGGAGTGTATATATTATGGCAAAAACAAAACTTAAAAAGCGTGCAGACGGACGCTATCAAAAGTCTGTATATCTTGGCAAAGACGAGGACGGCAAACGCAAATACAAAACCGTCAACGGTTACTCTGTCAAAGAGGTTGAAGAAAAGGCACAGCTTATCAAGTTACAAATCGGCAAGGGTATGGATGTACTAAACACAGGAATGAAATGGGGCAAACTCGTTAGCTTGTGGCTTGCCTACAAAAAATCCATACTTTCCGAGGGGCAGTACAAAACCTATTCAATTTATCTGAGCCACTTCTCTGTCCTGAATGACCGACCGATTAATAAACTTGTCAAATCCGACTTTCAGCAGATAATTCTTGACGAATACGCTTGCAATTCACACACAGGCAAGCCAACCGCAAAAAAGACTTTGCGTGATTGGCGTGGTGCAGTAAGGCAGGTGTTCAATTATGCCATAGAAAACCGTGTAATCGAATTTTCACCTGCACAATACATAGAGATACCCCGTGACGCAAAAACCTCAGAACGACGAGCATTGACCGCACAGGAACAATTGTGGGTGGTATCAACAGAACACCGTGCACAGTTACCTGCAATGATAATGATGTTTGCAGGCTTGCGACTGGGCGAATGCCTCGGCTTGCAATGGCGAGATATAAACCTAACCGAACGAACAATAGATGTTCATCAGAAACTTGTGACCAAAGGCAAGGCGCATATTGAGCAAGGAGCAAAAACTATTTCGGGAGTGCGTACTGTTACAGATGTTCCGAAAATTCTTATTGACTTTCTGAAAAAGCAACCTGAGCATAAACCCGATGATTTTGTTGTGACTTCCACAAAAGGTACTCTGATGAGTGATACAGCGTGGCGGCGATTATGGAACAGCTATATGGCAGACCTTAATATTAAGTACGGCAATTTTTCGGACTATGAAAGACAGCCTAAAAGTAAGTACGATCCTAAAGGAGTGCCGTTTGTAATCGATAGGTTTACAGCTCATTCGCTCCGCCACACCTGTGCCACCAATTTGTTATATACAGGTCACGAACTACACTATGTGCAAAAACAAATGGGACACGCTAAGCCGTCAACTACTCTCGACATCTACACACACTATGTCGAATCATTGCCAAAACGCAAATCGAATAAAATAATCAGTATTGACACATTGATTAAGGAGTTTAAACCTGCCCAAAAGCAAGCATAAGCGCTATAAAATTGCGTGCATTGCACTAAAATTTAAAAAAGCCGATAAATACTAAGTTTTTCAGTGTTTTATCGGTTTACTCCTAAGCGAAAGGTCGGGGGTTCGAATCCCTTTTGGCACGCCAAAAACTCCGCCGGAAAACCCGGCAAAAGGCAGGCTCACATAAGGATACTTTCAAAAAGTGACCGATTGAGAGCAGCACAACGCCACAGAGTTTTAAAACTCTGTGGCGTTGTGCTTTTTTATAGCTAACAGGAAAATGAGTCCGTACTAAGCAATATTCAGCCCTTCAATTCCGAAAAGATTTTCTATTGCATGTCGGTTCAAATCCTTGTTTCCTCGCTTTTCTCAGTCTACCCGCAGCATACGGTAGCCGACGCCGATATGCGTCTGAATGTATTGCGGACAGTCCTTTTGCGGCTCCAGCTTTTTGCGCAGTGTCGCCATAAACACCCGCAGAGAAGCAATATCGTTTTCCCAGCTGCTGCCCCAAATCTGCTGCGTGATATAGGTGTGCGTCAGCACCTTTCCGACATTATGAGAGAGCAGACACAAAAGCTTGTATTCAATCGGGGTCAGGTGCAATTCCTCTCCATTTAGATAAGCGCAGCCGGCGGCATAATCGATTTTAAGCTTGCCGTTTTGGAAAACGTGTGAGTCGGCGTCGCCGCTTGCCTGAAGCAGCAGCAGCCGTCTTTGCGTGACCCGAAGGCGTGCCAAAAGCTCCTCTACGGAAAAGGGCTTTGTCAGATAGTCGTCCGCCCCGGCATCCAGCGCCGTGATTTTGTCTTTATCCTCGCTGCGCGCACTGATCACAATAATGGGCATATTTGACCATGAGCGGATGCTTTCGATCACCTGTGTGCCGTCGATATCCGGCAGCCCCAGATCCAGCAGAACGATATCCGGGTTATGGGAGGTCGCTTCTATAATAGCGCTGTGTCCGTTCTCCGCTGTAAGGTAGTGGTAATCGTGAGCCTTTAGCGTTGTTACGATCAGATTGCGGATGGGGCGGTCGTCCTCCACGACGAGTACAAGGGGTTTATTCATTCAAAGTCACCTCGCTGAGCGGTAAAGTAAATGTAAATATGCAGCCGTGCGGTACGTTATCCGTAAGCGTCAGCGTTCCGCCGTGCAGCTCTACGATAGATTTACACAGGGTAAGCCCGATCCCGAAGCTTCTGCGGCTGTCTGCGACGGTATTTTTTCCGGTGTAAAACATCTCAAAAATATGCGGTTTCATATCGTCTGCAATTCCGTTTCCGTTATCGGTAACTCGGATCACGGCATCCCCGCCCTGTTTTTCCGCACTTACGCAGATCTCGGAGCCTTGTTCGGTATATTTCAAAGCATTATCAATAAGGTTGACAATGACCTGCACGATAAGCTGTGCGTCCATACGGGCAAGGATCAGATCGTCGCACCTGACCGTCACCTTGTGTCCGACGGATTTTTTCTTCAAATGCGAAACGGCTTCGTTGACCACTTCGTCCACAAGCTGGTCGGTAAGCTCCAGCTTCAGGCGTCCGTCATTCAGCCGTGTAACATACAGCAGATTTTCCACCACGCCGATCAGCCATTCGGAATCGTCATAAATATCTTTATAGATCTGCTGCTTGGTTGCTTCGTCCAGGCAGTTTCCGTTATGCAAAAGCGTGTCCGCATTACCCGAAACGGAGCAAAGCGGCGTGCGCAGATCGTGTGAGATCGACCGCAAAAGGTCGGCACGCAGTTGCTCGCTTTTTGCAAGATCTGCCGCCCGTTCCTTTTCGGCGGCGTTGTGAGCATTATCCATTGCCAGCGCACATTCGTTCACAACCGACAGTACGATGCTGCTCTCAAATGAATCGGGCTTTTCGGGTTTTATCGGTATCCCAATTACACCGTAGACTCTGCCGCCTGCACGGATTGCAAGATAAAGACATTCGGATTTTCCAAACTGTGCTGTCGTTGCTCCTGCACGGTGACCGTTTTGAAGCACCCATTCTGCGGTCTGCCGCTCTGCATCGCTTAGCAGCTTTTCAGCGTGTGTATCCTTTTTTTCGGCATACAACCGCCCGGACAACATTCCGTTTTCGCCTTTCGTATAGGCAACAATACTGCGGTCAAGCAACCGCGAGAGCTGCATACAGGTCACGCTTAAAACATCATCGTTGCTTTTTGCTTTTTGCAGCAGACGGTCAGTGTCAAACAGCACCTGCACACGGAACGCAGAGCGAGCCGAGAGCCTTGCATGATCTTTCAGCTTCGAGGCAAGCGTGCCGGTGAGAACGGAAGACGCCAGCATAACTGCAAAAGTAACGGGATAGCCTACGGCATAGGTCTGAAAGGACAACCTGGGTTCGGTAAGGAAAAATCCGAACAATGCAACACTTAGAAGTGAGCCTGCTATACTGCAAAGGTATCCTTTGGTCAAAACGGAGATCATCAGCACACCTAGGATGTATACCGTAACGATATTGGTATCGAGAAAATCGAGATGGTCGAACAGAAACCCGATCGCCGTACATACGGCAAGCGCCAGGACGGTCACGGCAATATCCCGCAGCGACGGTATCTCTGCACCAAAGAACAGACGGCGTCTGTGCGACTTTGTGTAGTTCAGTGCGTCGGGAATAATATGAATGTCAACATCGGGAGCGGAGGAGATCAGCTTTTCGGTGAGAGTCGGTCTTCCGAACAGCCCTCTGCGTCTGGCACTGCTTTGCCCGATCACGATTTTTGTGACATTGGAAAGCCTGACATATTCCGAGATCTGCAGCGCTACATTCTCGCCGTGCGTCATAACGATCTCGGCGCCGAGCCTTTGCGCGAGCTGTATGTTCTGCGAAAGTCGGGACTGATCCTCATCATTTATGGCCGTATCCGTCTGCACATAGATGGCGGTAAATCTTGCATGAAGGACCTTAGCCATCTTTGCGGCGGTGTGTATGATCCTTGCATTGGACGGCGAAGAGGATAGGCAGACAAGGATATGCTCGTCTGTATCGAATTTTGACTGTTCGGTTTGTACTTTCATCGGTTTCACCGCCCTTTTTATTTTATTATTATACAGTAAAACTGTAAAAAAATCTACCGCAACCTAAAAATCATTCTTCTGCCTATCGGAAAGAATAATATCGACATTTCCGTGCGTTTCACGAAAACGGCGGATCTCACATAATATTTCACTTTCGGACAGTCCATGCGGCAGCAGGACTTCGGAAGGCTCGCAGGATTCGTTTTCCTTTAACAATGCCTTTCTGTTTCCTTCAAGAAATTGATCCAGCCTGCTTATAAGATAAAATCCGAAAACAAATACGGCAAGCAGGCTGACAATCAGCAATAGCTCAGCCATCCTCATTCACCTCTGTTAAATGCGAAAACACTTTTGCAGTTCTTTGTAAGCACCGAGAACCAAAAGAGTGATCTTGTCCGTAAAAACGGTTTCCGGTGAAACTGCCATATTGATTTTTCCGTTCTCCTTGGTTGCCATAATATTGATGCTGTATTTTCTGCGGATATCCAGTTCTCCGACGGTTTTGCCGATCCATCCCTTCGGCACCTCCACCTCAAAAATGGCATGAGCCTCACCAACCTCAATGTAATCCCGAATGTGGTCGGCGGTGTACCGAATAGCAGCCCAATTTGCTACCTGTTTTTCCGGGTAAATGACCTCGTCCGCTCCGTTCCGCAGAAGGAATTTTTCCTGCACATCACGCTCGGCACGGGATACAACTAATTTTGCGCCGAGTTCTTTCAGCAAAGAAGTGGTTTCCAGCGAGTTTTGAAAATTTCCGCCGATGGTGACGATGCACACATCAAAGTTTCCGATGCCGAGCGACCTTAAAAACTCCGTGTTTGTGCTGTCGCCGATCTGTGCATTGGTGACGATCGGCAGACTTTCATTGACTCTTTCTTCGTTGATGTCTACCGCCATCACCTCGTGTCCGAGCTTATTCAGCTGCAAAGCAATATGCTTACCGAATCTGCCGAGACCTATTAACAATATGTTTTTCATAATATAGTAACTCCTTTATCCGACTGTGATTTTTTCGAGCGGCAGCTTTGCTCCGCTCTGATTTTTGTTGGAAACCGCCGCGTAAATCAGGGTAAGTCCGCCGACTCTGCCGAGATACATCAAGACGATCAAAATAAGCTGAGAAAGAACACCGAGCTGCGGTGTAATTCCAAGGGTAAGCCCGACCGTTCCGACAGCGGACGCCGTTTCGTAAAGGCAGGTGCTAAGCGGCAGACCTTCTGCCGTGCTGATAACAATGCCGCCGACAAAAAACAGCAGGAAATACATTACGGCAACGGCTGCGGCGTTTTTCACTGCCGAACCGTCAATGCGCCTGCCGCAGACTTCGGCATCGTCCTTTTTGCGACAGACGGAGAATGCACTCAGAATCAGAACGGCAAGCGTGGTCGTTTTCATACCGCCTGCCGTGGAGCCGGGCGAGCCGCCGACGAGCATGAGCAGGGTCATAATTGCCTTGGAAGAACCGGTCATAGCGGGAAGATCGGCGGTATTGAAACCGGCGGTTCTCGGTGTGACAGACTGAAAAAGCGACGCAAGAATCCTTTCGGCGAGCGGCAGCCCCGTAAAATCGCAGAAGAAAAAGAATACTGCGGGAACGATAATGAGGATTGCCGTTGTTACCAATATGACCTTACTTTGCATACGGTATTTTTTGAAATGCCACTTGTTTGTGTAAATATCGTCCCAGGTCAAAAATCCAATACCGCCCACAATAATTAAAAGCATAATTGCAATGTTTATCGCCGGATTTCCTATGTATCCCGTAAGTGACGGGTATTTGTTTTCGGCGGTGCCGAGTATGTCAAAACCGGCGTTGCAAAAGGCGGAAACCGAATGAAATGCCGCCATCCAAATTCCCTTAATACCGTAGTTTCCGCAAAATGTCGGCAGCATGACGATCATCCCGATAAGCTCGATCAAAAAAGTTCCCCGCACAATAAAACGAGTCAGGCGGACGATCCCGCCGACCTTCGGGGCAGAGATGGCATCCTGCATGGTACTGCGCTGCATCAGCGATATTTTTCTGCCGGACAGCATAGCGAAAAGTGCCGCAACTGTCACAACACCGAGCCCGCCTATCTGAATCAGCAGCAGTATTACCGTCTGCCCGAAAGCGGACCAATAACTGCCCGTATCCTGCACGACCAGCCCCGTAACGCAAACGGCGGAGGTCGATGTGAACAGCGCCTCGTGAAACGGCGTAACAACTCCGGCAGTCGATGAAAACGGCAGCATCAATATCAGCGCTCCAAGCACTATGACGCCGGCAAAGCCCAAAACAATCAGCTTAAAGGATGACAGCCGCTTTTTTCTATGTGTAATTTTAGGCATATATACTTCTCCTGTTTCTACTTGTTTACAAAGAGTATACCGTGAAATATAAAAAAACGGTGTAATGATTCGGCACTCTGTATTAAGATTGCATTAAGGCGCTCATTCTTAAAAAAACAGCGCAGAGCATAGCAAACGGCACAGACAAAGGCGGATCGTTTGTAACCGTTGTGCGGCTTGAAACAAAGCTCAGAGCCACTCTCACAGAACAACAAAAGGCTCTGTTCGAACAAATTAAAAAACGGATGTAGAAATTACGACCGGAATGAGCTACAAGCGTTCACAAACGGATTTTGATTTGCATCGCGGCTAGCGTTTCAGGCTTTTCTCCAGCAGTATCAAAGCAACTCATAAATAGCTATATATAAATGTAAAAGGACGTTCCGTTTGGAGCGTCCTAATTTTTCCTTGCCTATGTTTTATATTTGTGTTTTGTTTTTCTTGGGATTGTCGGGCATATCAGTCATTTTTGACATTCTCACAAGCATTCTTCTATGCCTTTTCTTCCTCTGTCTCTGTCGTCAATATTCATAACAACACTAAAATAGGAGTGTCACAATGCGTGGTACTCCTTGATTTTATGCGGATATTTAGAAATACTTAAAAATCGTAACGCAGAATTTCACAGTTTTTAACACCGAAATCTGCATACTCCTCATTTGTCATATCGTTAAAATATGAGTTGACAACTCTTGCAATGCCGTTGTGAGCAACTAAAATACAAACCTTACCGCTTGCTTTCACATCATCAAGCAGATTGTAAATTCTTTGTGCAAGGTGCAGCATAGACTCTCCGCCGTCATAACGGCTGACGAAATCTCTTTTGGCAATGCGAAATTCTTCGCCGTCTCTTGGCGTTCCCTCATATTTTCCAAAGTTTTGCTCGGTTAATCTCGGCTCTGCTTTTGCAGGAATTCCCGTGATTTCCGAAATGTGCTTTGCGGTTTTTTCGGCTCTCATAAGCGGAGAATATAGGATGATATCTGCTTTTATATTCTCTGAAAGAATTTTCTTGCCCGTTTCAACAGCCTGTTCATGACCTTTTTCCGTGAGGTCAATATCCGTTGAACCGCAGATTTTATTTTCAACATTCCACACGGTCTGTCCGTGTCTGACAAAATACATATGTCCCATAAGCGTTCTCCTTGCAGTTTTTCTGAACACTATTTTAATTGAGCCGACAACGAAAATCAAGTTGCAAAACAAATTTTTTGCAAATAAATTGACAGTGGCAAAGTCAGCTGATATATTTGATATGTACAGTTCAAAATTAAAAACGGAGTGATTTGTATGAAGAAAACTTTGATTGTAATAGATATGCAGAATGATTTTATTGACGGCAGTCTCGGTACTGATGAGGCTGTGAAAATTGTGCCTAATGTACGCAAAAAGATTGAAGAATACCGTTCAAACGGTGATGAAATTATTTTTACAAGGGATACTCACGGTGAAGATTACCTAAGCACTCCCGAGGGCAAAAAACTGCCCGTTGTGCATTGCGTAAAAAATACTCACGGCTGGCAGATTGCAGACGGACTTGATGTTTCCGACGCAATCCATATTGACAAGCCGTCATTCGGCTATACTCATTGGGATAAATTCCGCTTTGAAAAAATCGAGCTTGTAGGAATTTGCACCGATATCTGCGTTGTGTCAAATGCGTTGATTCTAAAGGCACTTTTCCCAAACGCAGAAATCAGCGTTGATTCGGCTTGCTGTGCCGGCGTAACCCCCGAAACCCACAATTCCGCCCTCACAACAATGAAAATGTGCCAGATTGATGTGGTGTGATAATGGTTTGAAAATTCAAACTTTATAAAAAACAGTAGTGGCGAACCGTGTTCTCTGCTACAAGTAAATGCATAATTATACAAATACGGTCGGGAAAATTCGGTGTATTGTTTTACACCTGTCTTCCCGACCGCATTTTTTATTATTACCTATTTTTAAAAATCATTCTTCCATTTGCTTGCCGAGGAATGCGGCGGCTGTTTGTGCAAGCTTAATTTCGGCATTTGTCGGGATTTTGGTCTGTTCGCCTGTGAGCATAACTACCGCACCCGAAACATCTCCGGCGGCGATAATCGGATAGATTACCGATGCATAATGTTCAATGCCCTCAATCGGCTGAATATCGCCGAGCGTCTGCTGTGTTGCCGAATAGGTTTTGCGATTTTCCATATATCCCTCAAGTACGGTTGTTACCCTGCGCTCAAGAAATTCACGCTTTGAAACTCCTGCGGCGGCAATTACATGGTCACGGTCTGTTATGATTGTCGGCATTGAGCTGATTTTTGCAAGCACATCTGCGTATTGTGACGCAAACTCCGCAAGCTCTCCGACAGGCGAATATTTTTTAAAAATAACCTCGCCGTCCGTTGCGGTATAAATTTCGAGCGGATCTCCCTCACGAATACGAAGCGTCCGCCTGATTTCTTTCGGTATAACCACTCTTCCGAGATCGTCGATTCTTCTGACGATTCCTGTTGCTTTCATATTAAAAACTCCCTTCGGACAATTTTGCCCTTTGTCTGATACATATTCAGCAAATTATTTGCAGTAATATTGTTTGATTCATACAGTTTTTTATACCGAAATTTTCTTTGGTGACATATTTTTACAACATATAAAAAATATAACTTTATCATGATTTAGTTAATCGTAACCACCTAAATTGCAAAATAATCTTGACTTAGCGAAAACAGTGGTTTATAATTTAGTTAATCGTAAATAACTAAATCGTAAATGAGTAATTTGCAAACGGTCAGAGGTGAGAATTTTGTTTATAGGCAGAAAGTATGAGCTTTTACAGCTTAACAGATTGTATAACAGCGGAAAATTTGAATTTGCCGTCATATACGGTCGCCGCCGTGTGGGAAAAACGGCTATCATAAACGAGTTTGTCAAGGATAAAAACGCAATTTGTTTCACAGGAGTTGAAACAAATGCAAAGCAAAATCTTGAAAATTTGAGCGAGTGTATTCTTGAATTTTCAACAGGAATGAAAACGGATACTGCTTTTTCAAACTTTCAGTCGGCACTTGAATATGTTTTTAAATTGTCAGAGAACAAAAGAATCGTCCTTTGCCTTGACGAATATCCGTATGTAGCAAGGGCATCAAGAAGTCTTGCGTCAACATTGCAAATGTTGATTGACAAATATAAAGACAGTTCAAAGTTGTTTCTTATTCTCTGCGGTTCATCAATGTCGTATATTGAGGACCATGTGCTTGCATACAAAGCTCCTTTGTATGGCAGAAGAACGGCTCAGTTTAAGATTTTGCCGTTTGAATTTTGCGAGGCTTGTGAGTATTTTAACGGAATGTCACCTGAAGATAAGGCACTTGCCTACGGGCTTGTGGGAGGTACACCGCAATATCTTTTGCAGATTAACAACAAAATTTCAATAGAGGATAATATAAAAAATATTTTTCTGAATCCTGTATCGGCTCTGTATGAAGAGCCTAACAATCTTTTGAAACAAGAGGTAAGAGAGCCGGCTATTTATAATGCCGTGATTACGGCAATTGCTACGGGTGCATCAAAAATATCGGAGATTTCAACAAAGGTTGGAGAAACCTCAAGCACTTGTGTTGCTTATGTCAAGAATCTTGTTGCTCTCGGAATTGTGAGAAAAGAAGTGCCGTACGGCGAAAAATCTACTAAGAAAACAATTTATTCTATTGAGGATAATATGTTCAGATTTTGGTATCGTTTTGTGCCGGAAAATTCTTCGATAATTTCAAGAGGTGCGGTTGAACTTGCGTACAGTCGAATTGCACCGTATTTGTCGGATTATATGGGTGCTGTGTTTGAAGAAATCTGTAAGCAGTATTTGTGGAAAAGGTTGCTGAACGGTGATTCCGAAATTGATTTTACGGATATCGGCAGATGGTGGGGAACAAATCCAAAAACAAGACAACAGGAAGAAATTGATATAATCGGCTCGGCAGATAAAAATACGGCTCTTTTTGGTGAATGTAAGTGGCGTAATGAAAGTGTTGACCTCGGTGTTCTTGAAACACTTGTTGAACGCAGTAAACTTTTTAATTTCGACAAAAAGCATTTTTATATTTTTTCAAAATCCGGTTTTACAAATGGTTGCATTGATAAGGCAAATGAACTCGAAAATGTCAGCCTGATTGCTTATGATGATATTTTAAAATATAATAACGAAAATTAAATGTAAAAATCCCCGTCGGAGAAATCTGACGGGGATTTGACTTTGTTGTAAGCGATTATGCTTTCTTGGATTTTGAGGTGATTTTGTCTGCGATTTTGGTAACTATGACGCAGAGGATGATTGTGAAAACCATATCGGGCAGAGTGTTGCCGACGATAATGTCAACATTCATCAGGAAACGATATGCCGCAAAGCCTGCAAGCCATACTATGATGTTGCAGATGTCAACGGCTTTGCTTGCTCTGTCTTTTTTGAGAATGAAAAAGTCTGCAATCTGAATGGCAATCATTGGAGCAAATACCGAACCGATGAGATAGAGAAAATCGGTAATGTCATCCATAGGATAAACAATTGCGGCGATTACACCTACTATTGTTACTGCAACGGCAACATATTTTCCTTTGAGTTTTGAAAATATTGATTCGCTTGAAATACCTGCTGAGTAAGCGTCAAGAAAGGTTGTTGTAACTGTTGAAAGGATTACAATTACAAGACCTGCAATGCTGAGTCCTGATTTAAGCATGATTTTTGCAATATCGCTTTCGCCTGTAAGGATAGACGCACTCATACCGATTATGTACATCCAACAGCTTACCGCACCGTAAACAAGTGTGCTTGCGAGAGTTGCCTTGAACGGCTTTTCCGCCTCTCTTGTGTAGTCGCTGATGAGCGGTAACCATGAAAGCGGCATTGCTACCGAAAGCTCAACTGCCGCACCGAATGACATTGAGTCATCGCCTGCCGCACCCATACCGTTGCCGTTTCCGAAAATAAAGAAACACATCACTATTGTGAGAATGAACAGTGCCGCCATTGCGATTGTGTTGAGCTTGCCGAGGTTTGAAATGCCGACAAGAATCCAAAGTACAATCAATGCGCCGATTACGATACAGGCAATCCACCTGCCTGTGTCCCCCATATTCAGAATACTGTTTACCGAAAGCGAACCGTCATAAATCATAATTGCTGTCCAGCCGACAAGCTGAATAACATTGAGGACAGAGAAAAGAAGTCCGCCCTTGTTGCCAAAGCTCATTTTTACGGTTTCCATTGAGCTTTTACGGCACTTACCGCCGATGAGGCCTGCACAAAAGAGCATTGCACATCCGATTATGTGACCGATGATTACGGCTAAAATGCCCTTTTCAAAACCTAACGGAGCAAAGTATGTACCTGTGAGAATTTCGGCGATTGAAACGCCTGCTCCGAACCATATCAAACTGTTTTCAAATACACTTGTCTGCTTTTTCATTGCTCTGCCTCCGAATTTTCTTTTGTAAATTTACTTTGAATGTCAAAAGCGTGGTTCATGGGACCGCTGCCTTTGCCGAGGTCAAGCATTGCCGCAAGTGCGCCTGAAATATAATCCTTTGCACGCTTTACGGAAGCGTCAAGGTCAAAGCCTTTTGCAAGATTTGCGGCTATTGCACTTGAAAGTGTACAGCCTGTTCCGTGTGTGTTGGGATTGTTGATTCTTTTGCCGTTGTACCATGTGTAGGTGCCGTCTTTAAAGAGCAAATCGTTTGCATCGTTAATCTGATGTCCGCCCTTGCAAAGAACCGCACAACCGTACTTTTCGCTGATTATTTCAGCGGCTTTTATCATTTCTTCCTCATTTGAAATTTTCATTTCAGAGAGAACTTCCGCCTCCGGAATATTCGGTGTAAGAACTGTTGCAAGCGGAAAGAGATGCTCTTTGAGAGTGCTTACCGCCTCGTCGCTGATAAGCTTTGCTCCGCTTGTTGCCACCATAACCGGATCGACAACAATATTTTTTGCATCGTACTTTTTCAGCTTGTCCGAAATTGTTTTGATAAGGCTTGATGAAGAAACCATTCCGATTTTTACGGCATCGGGATAAATATCCGTGAAGATACTTTCAAGCTGTTCACCCAGAAATTCGGGTGTGGATTCCATAATTGCCGTAACGCCGGTTGTGTTCTGTGCGGTAAGTGCGGTGATTGCGCTCATGGCATAAACACCGTTTGTTATCATAGTTTTGATATCCGCTTGAATACCGGCGCCTCCGCTGCAGTCACTGCCAGCGATTGTTAATGCTGTTTTCATTTTAATCTCCTCTTTGCATTAATTTTTTACAGCGACAAAAGGTGGTGCCCCCAATCTGCCGCTTTTTCAAAGCTGTCTGCATAGTAATCGCAAACGGCTTTTATTCTGTTTTTATTATTCCTGCTCGATTCGTCATACACTCCCACCGTTTTGAAACCTGCCTTGTGAGCAGTTTCTGCGGCAAAAACAGCGTCCTCGAATACAAGCGTTTCACTCGGAGCTGTTCCGAGTTTATCTGCACAGGCAAGGTAAATGTCGGGGCTTGTTTTGCCTTTTCCGATTTGTGAACAGGTCACAATGTCCGTAAAATATTTTAGAATACCGAGCCTTTCAAATGCCTTTTTAATATGCGTTTTGTCGCTTGATGTTGCAATAATCATTTTGATATTGTTCGATTCCAAAAACTGCAAAATTTCTTTTGTACCGTTTTTTAAACCGACCTCATAAAAGTAAAAATCTTCAATGATTTTCAGCACACCCGAAACTATTTCATCAGTTGAAAAGGAAAGAGCATACTGCTTTTTCATATACTCCGCACCCTCCGTCAGACTCATGTCACAGAGCTTTTCGGAAAGTCCGTTTTCGGCTGTTTTGCCGACAGACGAGAGGTAACGCTCTCCTGCGTCATCCCATATCTTCATTGAATCGAGAAGTGTGCCGTCAACATCAAATATTGCAGATTTAATCATTCGCAACCGTCTTTTCCGTAAGTGCTTTAAGCTCTGCTGTTGCCTTTGTAATATCGGGCTGAGCGAAAATAGCACTGATAACGGCAATGCCTACGATACCTCTGCCCTTGAGTTCCGTAACATTTTTGGAGCTGATTCCGCCGATTGCGATTACAGGAATGTCAACGGCCTCACAGATTTTCTGAAGTTCATCGTGTGAAACATCGTCTGCATCGTCCTTTGAGCCTGTTTTGAAAACTGCTCCGACTCCGAGATAATCTGCTCCGTGCTTCTGTGCAAGAAGAGCCTGTTCAACAGTCTGAGCCGAAACACCGATGATTTTGTCGTCACCGAGAATCTTGCGGACATTGCCTGCCTCCATATCACTCTGACCGACATGAACACCGTCAGCGTCAATTTCTTTTGCAATTTCAACATTGTCATTGATTACGAAGGGAACATTGTACTTTTTGCAGAGTTTCTGAATTTCAAGAGCTTCTTCAAGAAAATGCTTTTGGTCAAGATTTTTTTCTCTTAACTGAATGAATGTTGCACCGCCTTTGATAGCCTTTTCAACCTGACTGCAGAGTGTTTCACCGTTAAGCCATGCCCTGTCGGTTACGGCATAGAGCAACAAATCTTTTTTATCGCAATTCATACTTTGCTCCTTTTTCAAGTGTTTCGGCATCCATATTATAGATAGCGTCAATAATTCGGTTGCGGTATGTTGAGTTGCCGTCTGTTTCTGCCATATTTGCAAAAGCGATTTCACCTGCAAGTCCCATTGTACAAACTGCTGCGGCAGTTGCCTCAAGAACATTGTCGGGGTTTGCAACGATAAATGCAGTTGTCATACCCGAAAGCTGACAGCCTGTTCCTGTGATTTTGCTCATCTCGGGACGACCGTTGCGGATTACATAGCACTTTTCGCCGTCACTCACAAGGTCAATAGCGCCTGTGATTGCAATTACGCATCCCGACTTTTTGGCATAATCCTTTACAAATGCAACTGCGTTATCGAGATTTTCTTCTGTTACCGCATCCGATACATCGGCATCAACACCCTTTGTTGTGCCGCTTCCGAGTGCAAGAGTTTTGATTTCCGAGATGTTACCTCTGATAACATCAAATTTGATTTCTTTTGCAAGCTTAACCGCTGTGTCAGTGCGGAGCTTGCTTGCGCCTGCGCCGACAGGATCAAGTAAAATCTTGTGAGAAAGTTCATTAGCTTTTTTGCCCGCAATGAACATACCCTCAATTGAGTTTTTGTTAAGTGTACCGATGTTGATGTTAAGACCGCCGCAAATGCTTGTGATGTCGGCAACATCATCGGGTTCGTCTGACATAATCGGACTTCCTCCGCAAGCGAGAAGTACATTTGCAACATCGTTTACTGTTACATAGTTTGTGATGTTGTGTACAAGCGGTACATTTTTTCTTACATTTTCAAGACAATTTCCAATCATAGCGGATTCTCCTTTATAAAAATAAAACGGACGCACCAACAAAAGGTGTGTCCGTAAAGGCTCGCTGTTTCCCTCCGTTGGCATTATCCAAATCAGGTCATAGGTCGAGGCATTCAGCCTCCTCTCAGCCGACTAACTTGTCAGCTCCCTTACTTATAATATACAATTTGTGTCGTAATTTGTCAATGAAAACTTGACAAATAGTCACCGAGAACGATTAGCACGAATCTATCCTCAGTAAAATCTTCTGTATTCAGTATATCTTTTATGTAAAAAAACACTGATTTTTAAATATCAGTTGACTTGAAGAAAAAAAAACAGTACAATAAAAATAAACAGATAATATGGTTGAATTTGCTGTTGTAAAGGGGTTTTCCTCGAAATTATTTTTTGTTGAACAGGAGAAGAAGTATGTTTTGTAAAAATTGCGGAAGACAGTTATTGCCTAATGAAAAGTTTTGTGCCGATTGCGGAGCGCCTGTACCCGTACAGGAATCAGCTGTACAGAACGAACAGCCGATTGCAGAAAATCAGTCGGTTGAACAGACTGCCGATATGAATGTTCGGAATGAGCAGACACAGCCTGTTGAAAATCATCAGACTGACGCATATAATCAGATGCCTGCAAATGATTATTCCGCACCGCAGTATCAGACAGTTAATGCACAGGGCGGATATAATCAGTATCAGAACGGTCAGCAGGGCGGATATTCTTATGATTATAACAATCAGGGCGTTCAGCCACAGTATGCACAGCCGATTCCAAAGAAAAAGTCAAAGACACCGTTTATAATTACAGCGTGCGGCATTGCGGTTGCACTCGTTGTTGCAATTGCGGCATTCTTTATATTTAACGGACTTAACAAAGCCACTCCTCAGGGACAGATTCAGGGTACATGGATTGCCGAGGAGAACGGAGTAAGCCTACAACTTGAGTTCAAGCCTGACGGTACAATCAATATTCCGAATGCAAAAGAGCTTGGCAAGCTTATTTCAAGTTATGCCGGCAGTTCCGATTACGGCGATTTAATAAACTATGATGAGATTTTTAATTTGATTGATATGAAGTACAGCATTGATGATGAAAAAACTCTTTCAATCAGCGTTGAGGTTTCTTTTGTAAATCAAAGTCAGTCGCAGTCACTCAAATGGTCTGACGATCCCGCAAACGGCGGTTCGGATACATGGGGAATCGAAGGCGATACTCTCTACATAGCCGGCACAAAGCTGACAAGAATCAATAACTGATATAGTCTTAAAAAATTCGTAAAAAACAAGGTCACGGTTCAAAATCGTGACCTTTTGTTGTGTGGAATATACAGGATCTGTCAAAGGAATTCCGTCGTTGTCCGATGAACGATACTGTATGACAATCATTTTGTGTTTTTAGATAATTCTATTTATTTTATCACAAAATTTGTGTGCTTACTTGCGGGCGGATAATATCTGCTCCTACAACTCAAACAGAAAAATTGCAAAAACAAAAAAGCACCTGCGGTTACAGGTACTTTTGACTTGGAGCGGATGACGGGGCTCGAACCCGCTACCTCCACCTTGGCAAGGTGGCGCTC
>OLGZ01000243.1_pt1 | contig 48749 bp, 54 predicted proteins | sample 1605981 | NCBI WGS metagenome assembly OLGZ01 (sample SAMN03283291) | human gut metagenome | biome: human-associated habitat; material: feces | host: Homo sapiens | place: Peru | collected 2012 | reverse complement strand
TAAATGTATTATTACAATATTTAATGCTTCCTGATACTTTATCTTTATTTTTTATTTCAAGTACTTTTGCATTGCCACTTGTTTGATCATCAAAATTGAATATGTAACATCCATTTGTTTCTTTAGTAAATACTGGACCTGTTAAATCACTTGATGCTACTTGTGTTTTAATCGCATCTTTTATAAGTTTAATGCTACTATTTGAAGCACTTTCTCTTGATTTATTTATAATATCTAATATTTTTGGTACTGCTATTACCGTTATTATTCCTAATATTACTATTACTGCTAGTAACTCTATTAATGTAAATCCTTTTTTCTTCATATTACTATCACCTTTTACTATAATAATTTTACAACTATAAATATTAATTATCAAGTTTTTTTGTATCAATATTTTTATGATTTACCTTTTATATACAAAAAAATAATCCAAAATGGATTATTTAATTGAAATTATTTTTACATCATAACTACCATTAGGACTTTCAACTGAAACTGTTTCTCCAGCTTTTTTACCTAGTATAGCTTTTGCTATTGGAGATTCATTTGATATTTTATTTTCAAAAGGATCTGCTTCAGTACTACCTACTATAGAATATTCTTCTGTTTCATTATCATCAATATATTCTATTTCAACAGTTGATCCAACTCTAACTTCAGATGTATCTCCTGCTTCTATTACTGTTACATGTTCTATTAAATATTCAAGTTCTTTAATTCTTGCTTCTACTATACTTTGTTTTTCTCTAGCAGCATGGTATTCAGCATTTTCTGATAAATCTCCTTGTGCTCTTGCTTCTTTTATATCAGCAACTACTTCTGGTCTTACGACAGTAGTTAAATTTTCTAATTCTTTTTTTAAATCATTAAGTCCTTCTTTAGTTATGAAATGTTCTTGAGTTGCTTTCATTTTTATCACCTCTATAAATTTTTACATGAACAAATGATACTACAATTTAAGTGTTTTGTCAACCTAAAAAATTAACACGTAACAAATCATTTTTAGAAACCTTTTTATCGCATGGAATTCTAAGAATTTCTTTTGGATGTCTTGCAGCATCTACTAATTCATTATCACTATTTTTAATATATGATACTACTATATTAAAAGGTTCCTTTTTAGGTCCAAATATATTAATAACATCGCCTTTACTAAAATAATTTCTTTGTTCTATAATTATTTCTTTATTTTCTTCATCATAATCAAGTACAACACCTAAAAAGTCTTGATTTGTGTTTTCTTCTCTTCCTATATAATATTGTTCATTTACTCCAGGAAATTTATCAAAATATTGAGGAAGAGTTTCTCTATTTGCGCATCTATATAATTCTATTTCATCTTTTTTATTATATTTATAATTTTCTTTATCTTCTAAATATTTATCTATTACTCTTCTATAAACACTTACTAAAGTTGCGATATAATAAATAGATTTCATTCTTCCTTCTATTTTTAGAGATGTTACACCAATATCAATTAAATCTGGAATATATTTTAAAAGAGATAAATCTTTTGGAGATATTGCAAACTCTGTATCACCAGATATTTTTGTTTTATATTCATCATAAAGGTCAAATACCCATCTACAAACCTGCGCACATCCACCTCTATTTGAGTCTCTATTAGTCATATAATTAGAAAGCATACATCTACCACTATAGCATGTACACATAGCACCATGAACAAATACTTCTATATCCATATTTGTTTCATCTATTATATTTTTAATATCTTTTTTTGATGATTCTCTAGCAAGGACAACCCTTTTTACACCTTCTTCTTTATAAAATTTTACTGCTTCACTATTTAATGTACATTCTTGTGTACTTATATGGATTTCTAAATTAATATTATTTTCTTTTACTAAATCTATTATAAATAAATCAGAAACTATTATTGCATCTACTTTTGCATCTTCTAACTCTTTTAAGTATTCTAAAAGTCCAGTCATATCTTCTTCATGAAAAAGAATATTTACTGTAACATAAACTTTTGCATTATGTTCATGTGCAAACTTAACGCCTTCCTTTATTTCATCAATTGTAAAATTTGTTGCATTTGCTCTTAAACTAAACTTTTTTCCACCTAAATATACTGCATCTGCGCCATACATAATAGCCCATTTTAATTTTTCTAAATCTCCAGCAGGAGCAAGTAATTCAATCTTATTCATTATTTTTCACCTTAAAAATTGTTTTTTTATTTAAAAATCCATTATATGTATTGTTATAATTATTCGCATCTACAACTTCTTTTAATTTCTCTGCAAATTCATCATCATTAGGTGCATTTTTTAGCGCAATAAATGCCTCAATTACATTATAAAATGAAGATTCTGGAATCAAGTAATCATCTAAAATAACAAAAGCATTAATATTTTCATTAATTAATCTTTTATATTCTAAAAGTCCATTTAATATTTTACCTGATAAGAATGTCGTATTTTCTTTTTCAATAATTTGATAAAAATCATCAGAGTTTTTTTCTTTAAAATAATACCTTTTATCTTTGGGTTTACCCATATTACAATATTTAAAATAATTTGTAATAAGTTTTCTAGAAGAAGTTGCCATAATATTATAACCAAATAGTTTAATTGAACATGGAGAATTTACTTTTTTTGATATTTCAATTTGTTCATCAAGAGTTATTTCAGGACTTATTATAAAACCTGATACACCTCTTTTTTCCAAAAATTTAATTGTACTAGAATTTGTAGTTAACTTAGAATACCAAACAAGTCTGATATTTAAATTTTCTTCTCTAACAATATTTAATATAGCCATATCCGAAAATATAAGAGCATTTATATCTAGTTTTTCAATACTTCTAACAACTTTTTTTAATTCTTCCATTTGTTCATTAAAATATACTTTATTTAACATTATATATATTTTTTTATCTTTTTCTTTTAACATTTTACAAATATCATTTAATTCAGACATTTTTACCAAATGATTAAATGTTTCACTATATCCTTCTATTCCAATAATAAAACCATCAATATTATTTTCCATAAAAAATTTAAAATTATTTTTATCTGGAAAAGGTATTAAAATATTATTCACTCTTTACCTCTTTTCTATATGTGATAGCGATTCCGTCACCTACTTTATAAAATTTAGTATCAAATTCTTCATTATTTGTTAAAAAATCTATATATCTTTGTATTTTTGTTACAAGTTGTCTTAAGTTTCTACTTTTAATTTCTTCTTTATTTTCAACAAAACCATGAAAATCTATATTATCACTTACAATAAATCCATCATCAACAAGATTTTCCTTATATTTTTCAAAAAATTTAATATATTGCGCTTTAGCAGCATCTATAAATAACATATCATATTTACCTGTTAAATCAATATTTAATGCATCACCTAAAACAAGTGTAATTCTTTTTTCAAGTTTACACTTTTTAATATTTTTAATAGCTTCAATATATCTATCTTGATCTCTTTCTATTGAAACAACAGTTATATCGTCATTCACAAGTGCCATATTAATAGCGGAATATCCTATTGCTGTTCCTATTTCTAATATACTTTTTATATTATTTTTTTCTATAAACTTACACAAGAAATTCATTCCTCTTTTTTGCATGATTGGAATTCCTTTTTCTTCTGCATATTTTTCCATTTCTTTTATAACGTCATCCATAAATATCTGTTACTACTCCTTTAGTTTTTCCTAGTTAAATAAGAGAGTATTGCCTCAATCATTTTCCATTCTTCTTCTGTTTCTATATTATTTAATACTCTATCATCTTCATTAAATATGTATGATGCTGCATAAAGTTTAGTGCTACCATCTTCGCATTTTGAATTATCTGTATAAACAATATAGTTTTTATCATTTGTTTCAAGGTCACATAATATGTCACACTCTTTTGTTTTATTATTAGAATCTATATAGGTAAATTTGCTTCCCTTAGTAAGTTCATTCATACTTTTGTTACTCCTTTTTTATTTTATCTAAATAACTCTGCAAAATTATATTAGCCGCTAGTGAGTCAACACTTTTTTTTCTTTTTTTTCTTGATGTATCATTTTTAATCATAATATTATTTGCTTCAACACTTGATAGTCTTTCATCTTGAAGTATTACCTCAATATTATATTTTTCTTCTATCATTTTTTTAAAATTCATGCTTCTTTCTGATGCAAAGCCTAAAGAATTATTCATATTCTTTGGGAGACCTAATACTATTTTTTCTACTTTAAATTCACTTATTATTTCTTCTAACTGATTCAAAGCTGATTCATAATCATTTTCATTAAATCTAATAGTTTTATAAGTTGATGCGATAAGTCCAAGTCTATCACTTAATGATACCCCAAGTGTTTTTGTTCCTAGATCAAGTCCTAAATATCTCATTATTTGCTTAAATAATTTCTAAGTAAAACCTCAATTATTTGAGTACGTTCTAACTTACAAATTTTCTTTCTTGATTCTTTGTATGATGAGATATAACCTGGATCTCCACTTATTAAATATCCTACTATTTGATTTATTGGATTATATCCTTTTTCTTCTAGGGCTTCATAAACATCTTTAATTGTTTGATCTACTAAAACATTGTCTATTTCAGATACATCAAATAAAAATGTAGTATTTGAATCCATAACATTCACCTCTTTCATATACATGTATTATATCATACATTTAAGTAAAATTCTATTAAAAGAAAAAGAAATAGTTAACTATTCCTTATATTCAAACTCAAAATCAAGTATTCTAACAGTATCTCCTTCTTGTATACCCATTTTTTGTAAATCTTCATCAACACCCATTCTTCTAAGTTTTTTAGCAAATCTTCTTGCTCCTTCATCAGTAAACTTAGTCATTCTAAGAAGTTTTTCAATTTCATCACCACTAACTACATAAACATCATTATCTTTATAAATTCTATATGGTTTTTCTTCTTTAAATTTATATAAAACATATTTTTCAAATTGTTCATTTTCATATAATGGTTCATCTTTAATGTTATCAAGTTCATCCGCTATTTTTACTAAAACTTTATCAATGCCTTCACCTGTTAAAGCACTTATTTCAAATACTTCTTTATTTACTTTTTTCTTAAATTCTTTTAAATTTTCTTTAGCACTTTCCATATCCATTTTATTTGCGATTATTACTTCTGGTTTATCTAATAATTTTTTATCAAAATCGCCAAGTTCTTTTCTAATAGTAATATAATCTTCATATGGATCTCTACCTTCATACGCACTCATATCAATAATATGCGCAATTACTTTTGTTCTTGCTGCATGACGTAAGAATTTATCTCCAAGACCTTCACCTAATGAAGCACCTTTTATTAAACCTGGTAAATCTGCCGCAACAAATACTCTGTTATCAATAGTTTTAACAACACCTAAATTAGGTGATAAAGTTGTAAAATGATATTCTGCTATTTTTGGTTTTGCTTTTGATATTTTACTTATAAGTGTACTTTTACCAACACTTGGCATACCAACAAATCCAACATCCGCAAGTAATTTTAATTCTACTTTTAATCTTCTTTCTTCACCTGGTTCACCATTTTCAGAAAAGTTAGGTGCAGGATTTGCAGGAGTTGCGAATGCAGTATTACCTCTTCCACCTCTTCCACCTTTAGCAACTACAACTTCATCATTTTCATGAGTTAAATCTGCTAAAATAAGTCCTGTATCTAAATCAGTTACAGTTGTTCCTTGTGGTACTTTAATAATAATATTTTCTGCATTTTTACCATTCATATTCTTACCAAGACCATTTGATCCTTTATGACCTTTAATATGCTTATTATATCTTAAATCAAGTAATGTTCTAAGTCCCATATCTACTTTGAATATTATATCAGCGCCTTTTCCTCCATTACCACCAAAAGGTCCACCCATTGGAATATATTTTTCTCTTCTAAAAGCAGTACAACCATCTCCACCATTACCTGCTTTAACTTCAATTATAACCTCATCAACAAACATGTTACCATATCCTTTCTATTAATTTTTAAAGTATGCATCAACATAAAATATTGGTCTATGTTCTTTATAATATTGTTTTTCAAAATCAGTCATGACATTTTCTATTTTTCTTTCATCATTGTGTAAATCTAAACTAACCTTTTCAAATGTATACCAGTAATTACTAAAACTTTCTAAGGCAGAAGAAAATAATATTTTATTATCTGTCTTTAAAATTATGTGCTTATTTTTCTTAAATATTCTATCATATAATCTTAAATAGCTTTCATCTGAAAATCTTTTTTTCGCATCTTGTTTTTTTGGCCATGGCTCTGAAAATGTTAAATAGATTGTATCTATTTCTTTGCCAAAATAATTAATAATATTTCTAGCATCTGCGCATATCATTCTAAGATTGCTTATATTTTGATTTTTTATATTATTAATCGCAGTTGCTGTTTGAGAACTATCAAGTTCTAGCCCTATATAATTAATATTAGGATGTTTTTTAGCCATTTCAATTATAAAGCTTCCTCTTCCCATACCTAATTCTAAACATATTGGATTATTATTAGAAAATACATCTTTCCATTTTCCTTTATAACTTTCTGGATTCTTAATTAAATATGAACTACTATCTATAATCTTATTTGCATTTTTAACAACATTATAACGCATAAACTTCACCTCTAAAGAAGATTTTACCATAAATTCACTAAAAAAACTAGTAAAAAAACGATGATTACTTTTGATCATCGTTTGGTTTTGTTAATGTTTTAACTTTATGCTTTTGTTCCATATCATACATCGCATTATCTACTGAAGCAATAGCCTGAGTTCTATTTACAATTCCAGTGAAAGCGTTGTCAAATTGTTCATGCGCTATTTTGGCATAATCCTTTAATTTTTCTTTTAGATTTTGGTTCATCATTTTTAAGGAAGTCTTTTTCATCATCAAGTAAATCATTTTCATTCGGTATAGTTTCTCGATAACTATTTATTTTTTCTAATCTATTATAAATAGATTCAAATGTTATTTTATTCATCTAATGTCCCTTCTTATTTTAATATTCTTTTTGCTCATAAATCCTTTTCAAAAATATATTGTGCATGAGCAGTTGGAACATTTTTTTCGAAATAGTATATATATTCTTCTGATATTTTATCCACATCAAAAGATATAAATCCATATGTTTCACCTTGCTAAGAAGATTTTTCCTTAAAATGATATTTATTTTTTCTTTTTACATAATTTAAATCAACAAAATCAAATACTTGTATCATTAAAACTAAATTTGTTTTACCTGAACCCTGTTGGACACCAATTTTAATAGCTGTAGGAATTCTTTGCGATATTGCGTTTTTATTTAAAAGATATCTTTTTGAATTAACACACTATATTGACAATATTTCTGCATAATTACTTATGTTCTTCATAATTAATTATTATTAAAATAGCATTTTTCTAATAATTTTTTCAACAACGGAAAATATAATTTTAAAGATGGAACAAACTCACCATTATTCATTAATTCTTCTAACTCATCAATACTTACCCATCTTACTTCTTGTACCTCACGTTTTGATACATTTAACTTACTTAATTCAACATTAGATTTTCCTACCCATACATCCACAAAATCATGCTCTCTTCTAAATGATATTAGCAACTCTAAATCATCAATGTCAATGCCTAATTCCTCTTGTACCTCTCTTTTTGCTCCATCTATTGATTTTTCACCAGTATCAACTGCTCCTCCTGTGAAATTCCATTTATTAGGATGTCTTCTTACAGTTGCACCTCTTTTTTGTATTAACAATTGATTATTATCATTAATAATCCAAGTATGTACATTTAATTTGTATTCTCCTTTTGGTGGTTCAACCTCACTTTGTCTTTCCCATGTTTTATTCAAATTGTTTCTTTTACTATCATATAAATCTATTAATTCCATTTTTCATACCTTCCTTTCTTATTTTTACTTTATTATTATAACATCTAAATCATTTGGAATAAATACTTTCCCACTAAAAAAATTTATTGCATCTTCCGTAAACTCCTTTCTTCTATTTTTTATATTATCATCATTTGTATGTGATAATATTAAATTCTTTATCATATTTTTTTCAGCTATCTCTGAAATATATTTTACACTACTATGATGATGTTTATCAACTGGATTATATATTTCAGCTTTTTTACCACACATATATGCATCAGCAAATAACCATTCTGCTCCCTTTATATACTTTTCTGTACTAGTAGAACAACACTCATCACCAATAAAAGAAAATTTAATTTTATCATCTATTTGCATATTAAATCCATATTGTATTTTTTTTATTGCATTTAAATCAAAAAAAGTTACTTTCCTATTTAATATTGTTACTTCTTCTTCGTTTGAAACCTCAATTAGCTTAATTTTATTATTTATTAAATATAGAAAGTCTCTTGATATAAATAGTTTCACTAACTCATTTAAAACATATATTACATCTTGATTACCATATATACGAATATCATCAATTTTTTTATTATGAAAATACTTTGGAGACAAATTTCTAATAATCCATATTACACCCAATATATGATCAAGATGCGAGTGAGATATAAATATATCACTAATATTTTCTATATCTATATTTGATAATTCTAATTGTTTCAAAATTCCGTTACCACCCCCAGTATCAACTAAAAAATGTTTATTATCTTCTTCTATTGTAAAACAGGTATTATAGCATTTTGTGGCCATTCCATGTCCTGTTCCTAATATATTTATTTTTAGCATTTACAATCCCTCATCTTATATTTTTTCAACCATTTTAATAAAATCTTTTCTTCCACTTTCAGTAAGAAAAAATCCAACTGCTAAATTAAAATCTATTAATATTGTATCAGAATCATTTTTTATTACATCTATGGAATAAATATCAACATTAAAATTTTCTTTAATCAAATTAGATATTTTCAAAATATTAGGGTTATGTACAACACCCGTTTTTGAATGAAGAACACCATTTGAATAATAATATTTTTCTTCAGTAACATTTTTATATCCCTTTGCAACATTTTCTTCAAGATAAAATCAATAATAAATACACCATCAAAAATTTACTTAAAAAAATTAAAAACTTTGAATGTACACATGAAACAGGTAATTTATATAAATTTATTGGGTATAAACCAGAAATACAATATTTAAATAGAAAACTTGGTTTAAATATGGATAAAAAATATGATACAAGGGAAAATATTAAAAAAATTTTAAAATATTAAAAATATTGTATATAGTACAACACTAAAAAAAAGGGTTTTTGCCCTTTTTTTATAAAGCTTTGCAGAGTTTTGCTGCAAAACTAAAGATTATACCACTTGACTTGTAATAATCAAGCAATTTGTTGCTGTTTGTTGCACTAAAGTTGCTGAAAGTTGTATAAAGGATTATTTTGCCTCAATTTGCTTATCAATTTCAGAATTAATTAAATTTAATAATTCCTCTTTTGTATATGTACTTAATATATTAACTATATAATTATACTGCTTTAAACTTTATTTTTATTACTATCTCTTAATGCTAATATATTATCAATGGTATATTCTCCTTTGTTATCAGATTTAAATACTATCATACTAGTTATATATGTTTCAGTTGCATTGTATGATAATTTATATTCTGAATTCATTTTTAAGAAAGTCTTTTTCATCATCAAGTAAATCATTTTCATTCGGTATAGTTTCTCGATGACCAGTTATTTTTTCTAATCTATTATAAATAAATTCAAAAGTTATCTTTTTCATAAAAATAACACCCCCTATGCTAAAGTTACTATTTTTTGTTTGATTTTTCTTTTTCAAATTTTAAAGTTTTTTCATCTGTATAAGTTGATTTATCATTATCTAATTGAAATGATTCTTTCTTTTCAAAAACTTCATAATAATCTAATTTTAAAGAAGAATATTCTAAATTATTAGACATTAGCATACTTTCAAACATTCTAACTATTGTCATAAAATTAGGTTCTGAATCTAAAGAATTCAGTTTTTTCAACAAATCATCCTTTAGTAAACTATCATTTTTAAAATTGATAGTTAGCTGATATGATTTATTATTCCCCAAAAAAATACTATAAAAACTTTTTTCATCTGTTACCAATCTACCATATTTGAAATTGTATTGTTTATCTGTTTTTATTAAATCAACATTATCTTTTGTTAACTCATATTTTTTTGATAAAGAAACATCATATTTAGTATCACCACCGTCTGTACTCTTTTCTATAATATTTAAATTATTTCTTTCATTTGAATATAAACTAAAAGTAAATATATTATGGTAAAAATCAGTACAATAGACTATAATATCTGTAATATTATCTTTCTCCTTCTTTACTTCATATAAATTTAATTCAACTGATACAGGAAATGTTCCAACAATATTCATAAATTCAATTATTTTATTCTCAATTTTTTTATATTTATTTTCATAATTGCTTAAATAACCATTTAAACTTTTATCTTGTGTAAAAAATTTTATATCATTTTTTATCATATTTTAGGTTTACTCCCCCTGTCATTAATAATATTTTAGTAAAATTACTTTTTTACATCGATTTTATTAATTTTTTTTGTTTTTCATCTTTCATAGTTTGTTTTTTTATTTCACTTAAAGCATTAGTTATTATAGAATCATATTTAATATCAAGCTTATGTAATGCCCTTGTCATAGCAACATAAAGTAAATGCATGTCAGTTTCTGAATCAGAATTATACATTTCTTCTGATGCATTATTGATAATTACCGCATCAAACTCTAAACCTTTTGCTAATGAACTTGTTAATATAGAAATACCACCATTATATTTTAAATCTGAGCTTGTAACATAATTATAATCAATATTTAACTTGTTAAAGATATTTGCGACATTTGTCATTTCAGCTTCATTTTTACATATAATTCCTATTGATTTATATTTCTTTTCTTTATACTCAACCATTTTTGATGTATAAAATTCTTCATCAGAACCTGAATCATTATAAAACTCTATATTTTCACCATTTCTAATAACAGGATTTGCTGGTTCCATATTCATTTGTTTTAATACACTATTAGCCCCTTCTGTTATTTCTTTAGTTGTTCTATAACTTTTTAACATATTCAAAATATCACATTTATCATTAAATACATTCTTTTTAACATCATCCCATGAAATAAGTCCCCTATAAGAATATACAGACTGTGCCAAATCTCCAAAAATACTAAATGTACTATTATTAAACATTTTCTTCAAAACATCAAATTGAAACAAACTATAATCCTGTGCTTCATCTATAATAATATGATTATATTTATAATAATCTGATGTACCATTACATAATAAATTTAAATAACATATAGCAGCTACGTCTTCATAAGGAATAATCTTCTTTTTTAACAATTTCAAAGATTCATCTTTCAATAATTTTGATTGTTCTGGAGTTAATTTAACATATTTCTCAATATGTTCTATAAAAAACTTATATAAATTAATTGAATCAATTAAAAGTGGCTTAACTAATTTTTTTAACTCGCTAATACATCCTTTTTTTAAAGAATTTTTTAACTCTTCAAATTCTTTTAATAAATTTTTTCTTTCCTCAGATTCCAATGGTAAACTTTTTATTTTTTCATTTATTGATTTAACCAAATCATAATACATATCGTCGGATTTAGTTTTTATTCTTTTTGAAGTCATCTTTACAAAATTATTTATAGAATTTGCGTAATTTTTGTTAACAGAAATATGATTTTTCAGATACTCACTACTTAAAATTTCAATATCATTAATCTTTAACCCTTTAGATAATATTGCATTAAAATAATCTTCTAAAAATTTATTTAATAATTCTTTATATTCTAAAGTACCTTTATAACTTAATAATGTATTATTTTTATTTGAACCCACTCTCATTAAATTTTCATTTGAAGTTTCTATATTATAATTTGCATTATTAATTATTTCACTTGCTAATTCTTCAAAAGTGTATTCTGTTGCATTATCAGTATCTAAATCAGGTAAAATAGTTGAAATATAATCTAAAAAATATTTGTTGGGTCCAATAATAACAAATTTACTTGCATCGATTTTTTTATTATTATATAACAAATATGCTATTCTATGAAGTGCAACTGAAGTTTTACCGCTACCTGCTACTCCCTGAACTATTAAATTATTTGAGATAGGTTTTCTAATAATACTATTTTGTTCGGACTGTATTGATGCAATTATTGTTTTCATCTTATTATCTGCATTAACATTAAGATATGGTCGTAACAATTCATCATCAGAAACTAAATCTATATCTTTTATAGATTTTATTTTTCCATTTTCTATTTCAATTTGTTTTTTATTAATCAATTGTCCATGTATTGTTCCCATTGGTGCGTCATAACTTACAGGACCAATACTTTGCTCATAATATAATGTGCATATTGGATTTCGCCAATCAAGGACTAGAAGATCTTCATCTTTATTTCTTATATCAGTTTTTCCTAATCTAAATTGTTCTTCTTTAGCAGTATCATCTGGCGTAAATATAAAACTACCAAAATACGGTTTTTGCTCTAAATTTTCAAGTTTTTTTATTCTATTTGAACACATTTGCAGTAAATTTGCGACTAAATCTTCATCACCCCATTTAACATCAGAATATCTTCCTTTATATTTCAATGGGATTTCTTCAAATTGTTTTATTTGTTCTTGTCTTTCTTGCTTTATTCTTTTTTTTATTACTTCTAAAAACTCTTTTTCTAATTCTAATTTATCCATTAAAACCCTCCTTAAACTTGATAAAATTATTATCAGTTATTCAATTATTTCTATAAGATTGCTATTAAGCTCACTACCATAAGTTTCTATATCTTTTAATAATTGCGAAACAATTGGTGGAGAAACAATATTCATATTTGATAACTTACCTATATCTATTAACATTGGTATTTGTACCCCACCTTTTCGATTAATGCTATATTCTTCTTCATCACCAGTTCCTAATTCTCCATTTACCCAATCGCATAGAAAAAAATGCTGAATGAAATCAGTACCTTTAACCTCATAAATATATTTTTTAACTTTAATATCAATACCTAATTCTTCTTTACATTCTCTAACAATACATTCTTCTTTTGATTCACCATCTTCAATTTTACCTCCTGGAAAAACATAATATTCTTCACCATCACGATTTCTATAAATTAAAACTATTCTGTTATTCTTAAAAATAACACATCTGCTACTTATCCTCATATTTTAACACTCTCCCTTTTTCAATTATATTTTTATTACTCAATACATTATCAATAGTTTCAAATGTATCTATGATATTACCTTCATTGTTTATAATAACAAATCTTTTGTCTTTTTTCAATGTTGAAAAAACATTATTTTCATAATTATAAAACTCCTGATTAAAATCAAAATTATTATCACGTAAAATTGCTCTCTCTTTTATTAATTGTTCTGAAGCACTTAATATTAAAATCAAATCAGGCATAATTGTTAAATTTAATATTTGCTCTACAGTTTTTTCATATGGTATTTTATCTGCAAAATTTAATCTTATAATTGTTGTAAAAATCCAACGATCAAACATATAATTACTTTCGCTTTTTTTTGCGTCATAATATGCAGCCAAATGACCTATTTCATATACTTTCTTTTGATTAAAATTATCTAAACTTCTTGCATATGGAATATATTGTCTAAACCAATCAGGTACTGATTTTGATTCTTTAAAATCAGAATTTTCACAATAATATTTTATTGTTGTACTTTTACCACTATAGTGACTTCCTTCAATTACTACTATTTTTCCCATACTTTCTCCTAATTTTTATAATATATTTTTGATTGTTATTTCTAGAATTATTTTGTGAAGTTATAATTTCATAATCCCAATGTGATTTTATTAAATTTTCAACTTGTTTTTTATCAAAAAATACTTGTTTAAAGTTATATTTTTTCATTATTTTTTCATTTTTATATAAAATATAATTTGTTTCTTCTATGTCTTTTACATTGTCATAATGCCTATTAATTATCAATTTATATTTAGAATCTTCATACAACATCATACTACTATCCAAATCAATTGATTTACGCCAATTTTTATTAAAAACATCAAAAATAGCTACACCATCATCTGATAGTAATAAATCGATTTTTTTTAATACACTATCTAATTGTTCCAATGAGTTAAATGAATTATACATACAAAGAATATAATCAAACTTTTCATTAAATTGATAAGTAAAAAAATCTTCTTTTAAAAAAATAAAATCTTTTGATACAGATAAAAACGAATAATCTTTATTATCAATACCCGTTATATAATTGTAATTTTTTTCTTTTAATTTATTTGCAATCCTACCATATCCACACATAACATCCAAAATTTTCCTTGAGTGATTATCGAATATACTTTCGAAAAAAGAACACTCCATATCAGTATATTCTCTCATTACTTTTGAAATATAATTGTGATAAGTGGCTAAATCATTAAAATTTTTACATTTTTTTATTGTTTTTATATTCCATTTTGGTGGTAATTCTGTTTTAAATAAATTTATATCAATATTATATTTTTTCGACAATGTTTTTATACTTTCTTTGCTGTTAATTGATAAAAATTGAATACAAATTTTTATCAATTCAATATAAAGTTCAAAATTCAATTGATTAACATTTATTATTAAATTTTTTATAATGCAATCAACAACACTATTAATATCATATTTTTCAATATTTGGCAGATATAAATCATTTTTGCCGTAAACTACTATATCTTCAAACAAATTATCATTAAAATATAATAGCTTACCCACACACGATAATTTGATATATCCAAGAAATTTACCAATAGCGTCAATTATATATTGCCTATCATATTCATTACACTGCATTTTTAATATATAACTTTTTAAATTCATATTTTTTGACTCCGTATTAATAAAATAAAACGGACTAATTTTATATTCATCAATATCAAATGGAATTGTAAAAATTATAGGCATATTAATTAATTGTAAACTCATAATTTTATCATTTTTTACTTGTCCAAATTGTAAAAATTCTTTCATCAAGTTATTTTTTATATATTGAGGAAAATAACGATTATTTGCAAATAAATTTATATAGTTCTCACTAGGAATATTATACCTTTTAAAGAAATTGTTAATATTTTTAATAAAACGGAGTCTTAATTTAGCAAAATTAATTCTATCATAATTTTGTTGAAAACCCTTTAAAATAGAATCTGCTAAAATTCCAAAATATATATTATTATTTTTTATTATATTTGAAAAATCTAAATGTATGTAATGACACTCATTTTCAGTAACAAATGATGGAGAAATAAAATTAACGGTAATTCTAGAATTGTTAGATCCATACGCAAAAAACAAACTTGTATTCCTTCCATGAGCAATCTTTTTTATTATTCTTTTTGACTTAAGAGTTATTATTTCACTAATAATTCTCTTAGGTACTATATTAATAGTACTTTTTATTGAACAATATGTTCCAGTCAATCGTATAATATCAATTTTGTCATTCATTAATAACTTAAGGTCCATATTAATATATTCCAAATTAAACTTAAATTGAGATTTTTTTAGTAAATCAATTATATTATATACATCATTTTTAATTTCATATATTATCATAAAATCAAAATCACCTACTGCATTTGATTCTGTATATTTCAAAGAATCATACGCAAAACCACCACCAGTAACAAATGATACCTTTAAATTTGATTCTTTAAATAACTCATTTATTTCATTAACAAATTTTTCCCCAGTTTTTTTATAATCCATAAAACACCACATTCCTTTCACGTTATTCTGAATACAAATAATAAGTTAAAATATTCATCATTTATGTGTTAACAAATTATACTAAATTTTCTTGTTTATATACAATGAATGTATTCCATTAGATTCAATTACTTTTGTTCTGAAATACATATTCTCCATAGGTAAATATATAAGATTTGGGTTTGATTTAAAAAAGCTATTAGAAATTATGCAGTATATTGTATAAAGTTTTTTTATTCGCAAATCAATTTTTTTATCATTCCACCCCATATCCTTATAGAAATTGTGATTATTGTTGTAAAAATTATCATAAATCTTGCTATTAATAATTGAATTATTAATAAAACCCTTTATATATTTCTTTTCACAAAATATATCGGACAAAAATAGTATTTCTGATGGATTAAAATATTTCATTGCACACTGCTTAAATTTTAATCTATGTAAATTTAATTCTTTTTCCCAAAAAGGATTTTCTAATTCATCAGCATTTTCTAAAAATACATCTGCTAGAATAATTTTAATTTTTATACAATAGCCTAGGTTGATTAATTCATTTTTTATTTTGCAAAGAATCTGCATTTTTTTTAAATTACCTCTGCCAACATTATTTTTATAACCATTGTTTGTATAACCCGGACAAAATACTGCATCAAAATTTATTTCATCATTTTTAATTAACTTTGAGAAAAAATAAAATAAATCTTCTTTAGAACTATTGCTAAAATCAAAATATTCACCAATATTCGATATTAAATTCCATTGTTTGATTAGATAATTTATATCAATTGATATCTTTTGCTTATTTATAGAAACTATTTTTTCATTAATTAAAACATCTATTAAAATCTTCAAGTAAAATATATCTTTCTTATTTGAACTATCTATTTTGAGCATTTCAATTATATCGTTTAATTTAAACATTGTATTCAAGTTCTCCCTTTGAACAAACATTAAATGGATGTATTGATTCATAATTCTTTAATTCTGCAACAATTTTTACTTTATACTTTTCTTCCAATTTTAAAAGTACATCTCTTATTAAATCCTCAGAAAATTTTGGATTATTATATGCATTCTCCGTCAAATACTTTTCATCTACTCTTTTGACTGTTCCATAAACTTTTGCACTAAAACAGCTTTGAATTAAATTAATTACATCCTCTAATTCAATATTATTAGGATAATTTACTATGGTTATAATTAATTTACATCTTTGATTATGAGCACCGTATAATGATATTTCTTTCGAACAAGGACATAGTGTTGTGCCAACTAAAGAAATTTCTAAAAATCTATCCGTTGTTTGTTCTGACTTTTTATTGTAAATTTTTATATGTATATCTGAAAATGATTTTTTGTGGGAAACTGGAGTTATATCTGAAATAATGATATCAAATTCTACACCTAAGTTACCCGAATTTACTTCAGAACTTTTTAATATGCAACTCAATGTATCTTCAAAATCTGAAAAATTAAGATTGTTGCAATATATTTTTTTATTTAATGTTTCAATTATTCTACTTAAATGTGCTCCCTTTTGATTCTTGCAAAGTTTAACAGTACTTCTAATCGTCCCAACAGTATTATAAGAATTCGTTTTTGTTACAAATACAAATGGTAGTTTATAATCACAAATTCCTATTTCATCTAAAGTAATATTTCTATCATCATATTGACCTTGTACATCTTTAAGCATTATAAATAACCTCCTTTAATTTATTTGATTGCTTTTTCCCTTTTTTTAAAATATAAAGCCATCTATTACTAACATTTTTTATATATTTATTTGATAAAAGTTTTTGTTCATATAAATAGATATCTTTAACATAATTATACACAATGCAATAATCAAATAATAAATCAAGTTTTTTTCTTTCTTCTTCCGTTAATTTTAAATTATAGTCTTCCAAAAATTGTTTTAAATATTTAAGATTATTTTTGTCCCTTATAAAAAACCACATTGCAACTCTAATTATATCTATAATTCTAGGTCCAATATAACAATTTCCAAAATCAATTAAATAAATTTTTTCTTTATCTACTAATATATTTTCTCTTTTTATATCAGAATGAATCAAGGATTGTGGAAAACAATTCATATCAAGTTTTTCAATTTTTTTAATTTTATCAGTTAGAAAAAGTCTATCTTCATTTTTTAGCGTTTTATTTATACAATTAAAATAATATTTAAGTTGAGTAATAGATTCTGTTGGCATATTAGAATCGTTAGTTAATTTTTTTATATTAACATTATGTAATTGAATTAAATTATCTGCTAAACCTTTAACAATATTTTTATTTAGTTTTGCCGGATTTTTTCCTTTAATATAATCACAAATCATTATAAAATTATTATTACAATTAAATTGATAAATTATTTTGGGTCCAAGGTAAACATCATCATTAAGTAATTCCAAAACACTTTTTTCAAAAGAATTATTATCTTTACTAATTCTAATAATGAATTGTTTATCATCATCAGACACATAAAAAACATTATTAATGTTACCGTTGCTAATCTTTTTTATATTCATTTTAACCACCTATTCAAAATATTGAACAATTTTATATTATTAATAAAATCAGAAGTGAATTTTTATCGTTAACAATACAAGTATTATACAAATAATATACTATAAAAATATAAGCAATTCTTATAAATTTATCGTAACTATCCCCAATATTTGATTATTAATATATAACTTTTAACTTTAAAATTTAATTGTCAACAAATTTTTACAAATTTTTTCACTTTTTATAATTTACTCTTTGTTTACCTGATAATATTTTAAAATTCTTCATAATTGAAGAAAAGCTTAGGATGATTTACCTTTTTCCAGCACTAAAGGATTTACTTTCACAATATATAATTTAAACTTATTTTTAAGTATTCTTTCCACAATACAACTTATATCATCAATACATTCTTCATAACCATTAAATAATGCTAAAGCAGAATTAACATAATTTTCAAATGAGCAATTACTTTTTTCATCATAATATACTTTTATATAATATGCAATTGCTTTAGGTATTACATCTTCTACCATATATTTATCAAATTCATCTTCAATCATTTTTTCTTATCCTCATCAAAATCAATTTCTTCAAATTGTTTATATATATCATCTTTTATAGGATATCCATATTTCATATTTAAATACACAAGAGCATTCTTAATTAATTTCCCTTTTTCCGTTTCATCATATTTTTCTGCTTTCTTAAAATAAGAATAACCATCACTCCCTGTAACACCATCATATTTATTATTTAATAATTCATAGTTTTCTTTTACGCTTTCTGCTAATATAATTGTATCATAATATTTTCTCATTTTATGTATATTCTTTCTTGCTACTTTTATAATCTGAACTCATTTTTTAATTTCCTCCTATCATCGTGTTGTATGTTAACTCTAATATAAAATTAATTCAAGCCATTTTTACATAAAAAAGAAAAAATATCACATATAGTGATATTCCATATATTATTTATTCATTTCATCTTTTAAAGCTTTAGATGCTTTAAAACTTACTAATTTACTAGCAGATATTTGAATAGTTTCTCCAGTTTGTGGATTTCTACCAGTTCTTGCTGCTCTTTCTAATTTTTTGAAAGTTCCAAATCCTGATACTGCTACATCATTTCCTTTAACTAATTCTTCTTTAATTAAATTAAATGTTGCTTCAAATACTCTTGTTACATCTGCCTTTGTTAATCCTTTTATAGTTGTAATTGTTTCAATTATTTCAGATTTTTTCAATTCATTTCACCTCCCTGTATTTTCTTCAATATAATTATAAAATCGACCCAATATTATAACAAGTTAAAATATAAATAAAAGAGTGAACCTTAAATAAAGAACACTCAAATATAAGGCAAAACTAGTTAATTTCATTATTTATATAATAAAATCAATAGCTCCACATGATTTTTTAATTATACTTATTTATCTCTTTTACCTTGTCTATCAAAAATTATCACACATATGCTTGACCATTATCAAAAATATTACCTTCATAAATATATGATGACTTGTCAGAATAATATGGAGCAAAGCACTCAACGTTTGTGATTATTCCAAAGAATTCTCCTTCTTTTGGTTTTTCTTTATATAATTCTATTTTCTTATTATCAATAAGTTTTTGTACATCTATTTTTTCATATAGTTTCTCCGTATTTCTTTACCACATCCATATTATAATATTTTTTACTTACATATTCAAGAATACTTTCACATATTTAATTTAAATAAAAAAATATCACCCTAAGATGATATTATTTTTCTTCATAAACACTAACTTGTTTTTTATCTCTACCTTTACGTTCGAATTTAACATATCCAGCAACTTTAGCATATAATGTATGATCAACACCCATTCCTACATTGTGACCTGGATAAATTTTAGTTCCTCTTTGACGGTAAATAATTGATCCACCACTAACAAATTCACCATCTGCTGCTTTAGCGCCTAATCTTCTACCAGCACTATCACGACCATTGTGAGTTGAACCTTGTGCTTTAACGTGGGCAAATCTTTGTATATCTAAAACCATTTTTAACATAGTTTACCTCCTTATTATTTTTATATTATCTTTATAACTTTTTTCAAGTTCTTCTAAAAGTTCTATCATATTATTAATAAGTTTATTAGTAATATCATCGTCTTTTAATTTTTTAATTAAAATTCTATTATTTAAATCTTCATAATAAATAGATTCAGGATCAAATTCTATAATAGCATTAATTGTTGTTATTACTATTGAACTAACTGATGCACAAACAATATCTTTTCCGTAATCATCATAATTAGCATGTCCTTTTATTTCTATTTTATTATTTTCTATTTCAACTTTTATCATTTTATACCTAACTATTTAATTGATTTAATAACAATTTTAGTATATGGCTGTCTATGACCTTGAGTTTTATGGTAATTTTTCTTAGCATTGTATTTGAAAATTACAACTTTCTTTTGTTTACCTTGTTTAACAATTTCACCAACAACCTTAGCGTTTTCAACATATGGCATACCAACTTTACCATCTAACATTAATACTTTGTCAAATGTTACAGTATCTCCAGCTTCACCAGTTACTTTTTCAACATAAATTTCAGTTCCTTCAGTAACAGTATATTGTTTTCCACCAGTTTCGATTATTGCTTTCATATTAGTACCTCCTTCTTTAATATTCTAAGACTCGCCCTTTAAGGTGCTTAATTTAAGCTTACTTAAACCTTATTAGTGCGGTTGTAGAGCCAAGAGGCTTTACAAACAATAGAATTTTAACACAAAACACATATATTTGTCAATTCACACATTAGTAAAATATAAAATAAATTATATTATTTTATTGCTTTATCCTCAGTTGTATATAAATTTTGATAAAATTCACAATTTTTCATTAAATATTCATGTGTGCCATGATCAAAAACTTCACCATTTTTTATTACATATATAATATCAGCATCAACAATAGTTGATAACCTATGAGCCACTATTAAAACTGTATGATCATGTGCTAAAGCATCTATTGAATCTTTAATATATCTTTGTGATTCATTATCAAGTGCACTTGTTGCTTCATCAAATAATATTACTTTAGATTTTTTTAGTAATGTTCTTGCGATTGAAAGTCTTTGTTTTTGACCTCCAGATAAATTTACTCCGCCTTCTCCTAAAATAGTGTCATATTTTTTAGGTAAAGACTCAATATATTCATCAATACATGCCATTTTGCAATATTTTTTTACTTCTTTTAAAGTTACCTTTGGATCAATTAATTTAAAATTTTCTAAAATAGTTCTATTAAAAATAAATGGTTCTTGTCTTATTATCGATATACTTTTTCTTAATGATTCTTCAGTTAAATCTTTTATGTCAACATCATCTAAAGTTATTGTTCCACTTGTTGGATCAAAAAGTCTAGTTATTAAATTGAATAAAGTGGATTTCCCTTCTCCTGATGATCCTACAATTGCAATTTTTTTATTAGGCTCAAATGTAATATTAAAATTATTTAATATTTCTTTTTCATTTGGATAACTAAATGAAACATTATTAAATTTAATAACTCCTTTAATATTATCTAATGTGTTATTACCATATTTAACATCTTCATATTTTTCATTAAATAAAATTTCATTTATTCTAGACATAGAAACATCTAATTCTTGATATCTTTTTCCAAAATCAGTTACTGCTTGAATTATATATGTATATTGATAAATATAATAAGTCATTGCTATAAAAAACGAAATAGATAATTTATCTTTACCAATAAGAATAGCACATGTTAAAAATACTCCAACTTCAAGCATACCTCTAAATATTTGTGATACTAAATTTGATATAACAATTATATTATTTTCTTTAATTGATTTATTTAATAAAGATTTAATAATACTAGAAACATCATTTTGTATATTTTTTATAATACCTAGTGTTTTGATTTCTCTATATCCTCTTATAGATTCGTTTGTTAAAGATGTGTATTCATCAATTACCTTTTTCTTATCTTTTTTTATAGTTTTAAGTTTCTTCTGGAAATATCCTGTTACAAAACTAAATAATATCAAAAATATAGTTATTTCAATACCAAGTAAATAAGAATTTATATAAATATATATAAGAAGTACAGATGCCGCAAATACATACGCTAAAATATCCATAAGTTCATCAATACTTCCAACAATTGTTTCTGTATCATTTGTTATTCTATTTATTATTTCACCTGATGACATTTCTTCATAAGCATATGCCGGCAATTTCATCGCTTTATTATATGTATCATAACCTATTTTTCTAGATATTTTTATTTGTGATTTTCTTGATAAATATTCTCTAAATCTATTTAAAAGATTATTAACTATAACAATTATAAAATACAAAACAAGTAATTTAACTGCATTATCTATCTTTTTATTAATCAGACTTTGCGTTGCATCACCAATTAATCCTCCATATATAACTATACCAAAATCAGTTATTAACATAATTAAAAAACATAGTATGTATATAAATTTATAATCTTTAAAATATACTAATATTTTACCTAAATTTTTCTTTTTTTGTTTTTTCATAAAAACACTCCCTTTCATGCATAATAAAAACCCATTATAAATGGGCTTTTCAAAAAAGAGATTTTTTATGCACTAAAAAATAAGAAGGTATGAAATGCCCATTTTGATTTTTTTAATTTATTTATATTTTTTAATTTGTTTATTTCTTGTAATCTCATAGCATTCACCCTCCTTTCCTTTAACAAAAAATTACAGTTTAAATATACAATATATATAATTAAAAGTCAACACATTATACATTTTCAGTACCATATTTTTTCTTATATACAAATTTTCTAAATGAATCTACTGGAATAACAGTTATAGCAAGTGTAAGCATCACTAAAAATTCAAATAAAGTAAGTGATTTTGTTCTAAACATAGTACCACCAAAATAAATTAAAATTATTTGAACAATTGTAATAAATGCCATAATTAATATAAATGTTTTATTTTTTTCAATATTTGAAAAAATATTAATTCTTGATGTTCTCGCCGAAAAACTATTAAATATATCTATAAATATAAATAATCCAAAGAAAGCACTCATTATATATGCATTATTTGCACTTGTTCTAAATAATGAATTTATAAAATCTGATTTTAAGAAAAATAAACATAAGAAGCTAGAATAAATACTTGTTACAGCAATTTCACTAATCATATATCTATTTATTATTGATTCATTTTTCTTTTTGGGTTTTTCTTTCATATAGTCAATAAGTGGTGGCTCAAATGCAAATGCAAGTCCTGCAAGTGTATCCATAATCATATTAATCCAAAGCATTTGAATAACAGTTACTGGTGTATCTATTCCTATAAATGGACATATTACAGATATAAAAACAGCACACATATTTATTGTAAGTTGTACAATTAAGAACTTTCTTATACTTTTAAATATTGTTCTACCATAAAGTACTGCTTTTGATATTGATAAAAAGTTATCATCAAGTATTACAATATCACTTGCTTCTTTAGCAACTTCTGTTCCACTTCCCATTGAAAAACCAACATCTGCTTTTTTTAGTGCTGGAGCATCATTTACTCCATCCCCTGTCATACCAACAACTAGATTATTCATTTTAGCAATTTTTACAAGTTTACTTTTATCTTTTGGAAGTGCTCTTGCAACTACTCTTAAATTAGGTAAAATCTTTTTTATTTCTTCATCTGTCATACTATTTAATTCATCTGAAGTAAGTGCAATATCTGTATTTTTTTCAATTAATGATAATTCATTTGCAATATTAATCGCAGTTTTTTTATTATCACCTGTTATCATAACGGTTTGTATTGAAGCGTCTTTCATAAGTTTAATGCCTGATACTGCTTCTTTTCTTATTTCATCTTTTAAGCATACTACTCCAACTAAAGATGAATTTCTAAAGTTTTTTAAGTCTAAATTATTATTTGTAATAAGAACTATAACTCTTATTCCTTTACTTGTTAATGATTCTATTTTTTCTTTTACTTTATCTTTATTTTTAAATTCTTTTCTTTCGCCAAACTCATCAACATAATACTTACAATAGTCAAGTAATTTTTCTGGTGCACCTTTTACTAAATTTATTTTATATTTATTGTCTATTTTAACTCCCGCATATTTATTTTTACTATCAAAGGGAATACTATCTACTCTTCTTACATTACTTTTTTTATTTTGAACAAATGATAAAAGTGCTCTATCAGTTATATTACCTCCAAATATTTCATCTTTTTCTGGATCATAGTTACTATCATTATTACATATAACACTAAGAGAAAATAAATCATGATATTTTTTATTATTTAGCATTTCAAATTCTTCATTATATTCTTTTAAATTACCAAGTATTACACTTGTTACTTCTAATTTTCCTTTTGTAAGTGTACCTGTCTTATCAGTAAATAAAATATTAAGTGATCCAGACGTTTCAATACCTGTTAATTTTCTAACTAAAACATTATCTTTAAGCATTTTTTTCATATTAGTAGATAATACTAAAGTAATCATCATTGGAAGTCCTTCAGGAACTGCGACTACTATTATAGTTACGCATAATGTAAGCGCATATAATAAGTTTTTAAATAAAAATGGAATATTTACTATATCTTCTTTTATTAAATTTATATCAAAATTATTTTGAATTACAAAAACTGCAAAAAGATATGAAAAAGCTGCAACAAATGAACTAATATAACCTATTTTACTTATTGTTTTAGCTAAGGCTGCAAGTCTTAATTTTAAAGGTGAATCTTCCGTTTTTTCTTTTAATTCTTCTGCTATTTCACCATACATAGTATTAACTCCAACTTTATCTACTTTAAAGCATGCTCTTTTAGAATATACAACTGTTCCTCTAAATACTTTATTTTTATCAGTAATATTTCCATCTACTTTATATTTATATACTTCAGCACTTTCACCAGTAAGTGATGATTCATCAACACTTATTTCTCCATCAATTATATAACCATCCGCAGGAATCATATCGCCTGACTCTAAAAAAACAATATCATTTACAACTATATCATCTATTTTTTCTTCTACTATTTTACCATTTCTTTTTACTTTACATTTTATTTTAGATGCATCTTCTTGCATTTTATTAAATGCTTTTTCTGAGCCATATTCTGAAAGTGATGATATAAATGTTGCGACAAATATAGCAATCACTATTCCAAGAGTTTCAAATAAATCAAAGTCTTTAAATAAGAATACCAGTTTTATCGCAAGCGCTATTAGTAATATCTTTATTATTGGATCTGCTAGCGCATCAAGTAAAAAGTCTATAAATTTATTTTGTTTTTTTTCTGTAATACTATTACTACCATATTTTTTTCTAGATTTAATTACTTCTTCATCATTTAGTCCACTATTAAAATAATTGTTCATTCTTATTCCTCCTAAAAAATATTACGAGGATAATTCTTAAATTAACACAATTATTAATCGACATTATTTTTAAAATAAAAATAAATTAATACACATAAATATAATTCCAATAATAAAGAATATGGATGTTAGTTTATAGTTTTTATATCTTTTAGATTCTGGAAGTAATTCATAAAATGATATATGTATCATTATTCCCGCAATAAATGAAAATAATAATCCCATGAATATATCATTTACAAAGTTTTTTAGAAAGATAAACGCTATTAATGCACCAAATGGTTCTGAAATAGCTGATATAAATGTATAAATAAATGCCTTTGATTTTTTATTTGTAGAATAATAAATTGGTACTGCAATACTTATTCCTTCTGGTAAATTATGCATAGCTATTGCGATTGCTAAACTTATTCCGAGTGTTTTATCCATACTTGATGCCATAAATGTTGCAATACCTTCTGGAATATTATGAAGTATAATCGCAAGCATAGATATTATTCCAACTCTATATAGTTTTGTATTTTCTTTTGTTTCTGGTAAATATTTATCCACTGCCATAGATGTTAAAACACCAATACATAAAAATATTAAAAATAATATAATACTTAAAAATAAGTTTAAGTTATTATTAAGCATATTTAATGATTCTGGCATTAAATCTAAAAGTGAAACACATACCATAACACCAGCTGCAAAAGATAATGAAGAAATAATTATTTTGTCTTTATTTTTTGATGAAAAAAATATTACAAATGTACCTAACATAGTTGCTAAACCTGCTAAAGAAGTAATAAAAAAACTATAGAAAATATCCACTATTATCACCTAATAATATAAATGAATATTTCCTATAGTTTAGAACTATATTAATTTCTTTTGTTTACTTGCTTCAATACTTAATGATGGATTTAAAATTTTATCATCCCATATATCATATATATATTCTAAATTTTTAAATCTTGTAAGTAAATCAACATATGTTGAAGCACCAAAATCGTATCCATAATCTTTCATTTCTTTAAAAAATTCTTCGTAATTAACCGCCATATATGGCGTTTTTACTCTTTCTTCTTCTGGAACGATTACATCTTCTAAATATATTCTATCTTCACCAGGACCTAAGTCTGTAAATGCATATGGCGCAATTACAACCATATCTTCATATTTATAATGTTTTCTTTTTTCAGCCTCATATTTCTTACCTTTGACAACTACTTCTATACCTATTTCTAAATCTACTTTATCTGAAGTAGTATGTTTTAATTTTTTATGATTCTCAAGTTGACTCTCATAATATTTTATAACTTTATATGCCGCTATATTCGCAGGTACAATCATATTGTTATAATATTCCTCACTATAATGTGTATCACCATTTACTAGTGAATCATTTACATTAACAAAAACATATCCTGGTTCACTATTATTTTTTTGGCTTTCAATTAATTGATTTTTTAAATTTATTAAGTTTTCTTTCATAATATCCCCCTTTTTTCAAACGAATTATATTATATTCAAAAAAGATATAAAAGTCAAATTAATTAACTTTTATATCTCCGCAATTGTTTTTAATCTTTAAAACTATATCTGATTTTCTATCATTATTATTTATATTATTATCTCCATAATCTGTTTTTGAATCAATATATACATTTTTAATATTTGAAATAGTAATATCACCATAATCGTCTTTAATTACTGAATTTTTATTTAAAGTGGCATTATTTATTTTTATATCACCACAATCACAATTTAAGTTTATATAATTATATACATTTTTAATTTTTATGTCTCCATAGTTATTATCTGCATTTATATTATTTACTTCATCAATTTTTATATCTCCCGCACTAGCATTAATTTTAGCAGTTTCAACTTTCTTTATAAAAACATCCCCATAATCATTATCTATATTAATTTCTTTTACAGTATCTACATTAATATCACCTGCTGATATTTTTGCGTTTAATATAACATTTTCAAATTTTTTTATTTTTACATCTCCGTAAGAATTTTCAATATTTATTTTTTTATCAAATGTCTCTGGTAAATATAATATGACTTTATCTACTTCGTTATTAAAACAAAAACCAATGCATCCTTTTGATTCAACATTTATATTTAAATCTTCTTCGTTTGTAACTTTTAAATCATCTTTTGATTTTTCACTTCCATACATTTTTAATGTTGTTTTATTATCACTCGAATTTTTTATATAAATATTTGATGAAGAAACTTTAATATTAACATTTTTATTTATATCATCAAAACTTTCATTATATATTAAATTATTACTTTCTCCTTTTTTAAGAAAACCAAAATTAAATGTAAATTTATTTTTATCTTTTATTGATACTACTAAAAATATAGATAATAAAATAGTAAAAATAGAACATATACATATCAAAACAATTGTTAATGCTTTATTATTTTTCATTATTTACCTCCTTTTAAAGAAAAAATCAATTTAACTATTTCTTCAATTAATACATTTATTATGAATAAAATCCAAGTAATATGCCAAGCCATAGTTGTAAAACTTACAATAAAATATATAACAAGTATAAATATTGTTATTATTTCATTTATTTGACTTACTAATTTTTCTTCTCTTGTTTTTTGCTTTTTCTCTTTTTTATTTAGGATAGCGTTATAAATAATAAGACCGGTTGCTAGTGCAATTATTATTAAAAATACACATACACCAAGTATTGGTTTATTTAATGTTGCTGTTGCAAAAATAATCCATACAATAGAGAGTATATAAAGAACTATTGATAAACTTATTGTTTTGGCACTTTTTCTGTTATCATTAGGTGCTTTTACACTACTTTTTTCTCCTGTTAATAATTCATTCGCATCTATTTCATATAAATTACAAATAGGAATAATTTTATCAAAATCTGGGGTACTTTGATCTGTTTCCCATTTACTTACTGTTTGTCTTGATACATCTAATAATCCTGCGATTTCTTCTTGTGATAATCCTTTCTTTTTTCTTAAATCTAATAGTCTTTCTCCTAAAGACATACTTTCACCTCATTTCAAATTCATTATAAAAAATATATAAGTTGCATTCAAGCATTTTAACTTTGAAATTTGTCAACTAATATTAACATTATATAATAAATATATAAAAAAACGAAATTAATTTTCGTTTTCTATTACATATATCTCATCATCTTTATAAAATGCATAAAAAATATTATCTAGATTTATTTTCTTTTTACTTAATTCATTATTTAACCATTTTCTTGTTTTATTAATAAATTTTAAATTATTTTCTTCTATTACACCATCAAGCACTAATGGCAAAGGAAAAACATTATTATTATCATCTTGTTTTTGAAATACTGATAATTTACCGTTTGTTTCTAATATTGCATAATCTACTTCTTCTATTGTTCTTATTCCTTTATCGCGTAATTGAAGTAATAAATCATTTAAATTATATTTCTGTTTTTTCATTTCACTAAAATTTAACTTACCATTTGATATTATTACACTTTCTTTTCCATCTAATATATCTCTAAATTTATTGCTTTTTAATGATAAAAAGGAAAATACTATTTGAAATAAAACTAATATTAATGTTGGTACAATTACAAACCATATTGGATCTTTATAATTCTCAATACATATTGCGATTAATTGTGATATAAGCATTGATATAATAAAATCAAATACACCAAGTTCTCCTACTTCTCTCTTTCCCATTATTTTATATGCTATTACAACTAAAAAATAAAATAATACTGTTCTAAAAATAATTGTCCAAATCATATTATCACCTATTTTTATTATGATTAAATGTATAAAATTTATTCAAAACGAATAATATTTACTAGGTGATTAATATGAAATATTTAAAAACTACTGTTTATGAATTTATTCTAATTCTAATTTTTACTTTAATATATACTATTCTTTATTATTTTAATATCACAAGTACTTCATTTAATAATGCTTTAAAAATAATAAGTTTTATTCTTATATTTGTTTTAACTGGTATTAGAATTGGAAGATTAAGTAATAAAAAAGGATGGCTTGAAGGACTTAAAATGGCTCTTATTACAATTGTTATATTCTTAGGATTATCTTTATTATTTAAATATAAAATTAATGTAAAAGAAATTATTTATTATTTAATTACTATAGTTACTTTAGTACTTTCTAGTATGATTGGAATTAACTTTAAGAAACAAAAAAAATAAGATTTATTTCTTATTTTTTTCATATCTACTTAAAAATTCTTCTTTATATTCTAGTATATTATCATTTTTAATTGCTTCTCTTAAATCTTCTGTAAGTCTTATTAAAAATCTAATATTATGTATAGAAAGTAGTCTACCCGCAAGTTGTTCATTCGCAACTAATAAATGTCTAATATACGCTCTTGTATAGTGTTTACATGTATAACAATCGCAATCACTTTCAATAGGTGTAAAATCTTCTCTGAATTTTAAATTTCTAAGATTCATTTTACCGTCTCTTGTAAAGGCATTACCATGTCTTGCGATTCTAGTTGGAAGAACGCAATCAAACATATCAATTCCTCTAATAACACCTTCTATAATATCAACTGGTTCTCCGACACCCATTAAATATCTAGGTTTATTTTCTGGTATATATGGAATTGAATAATCTATTGCTTTATACATATCTTCTTTTGATTCATTATCATTCGCAACTCCACCAATACTATAACCATCAAAATCAAGTTTAACAGTTTCTGTTGCTGAAAATTTTCTTAAATCTTCATATGCACCACCTTGGATAATACCAAATAATGATTGATTTTCATTACTATGTACATCTTTTCCTCTTTTTGCCCATCTAAGTGTTCTTTCAATACTATTTTTCATATATTTATAGTCTGCACTTGCTGGTGGACATTCATCAAAACTCATAGCTATATCACTATCTAATTTATTTTGTATTCCAATACTTTTTTCTGGCGTTAAAAATAATTCTCTTCCATCTATATGACTTTTAAATTTAACCCCTTCTTCACTAATATCTTTTGGTTTTGCAAGCGAGAATACTTGAAATCCACCTGAATCAGTTAATATTGGCCCATCATAGTTCATAAATTTATGAAGTCCTCCTGCTTTTGATACAATATCTTCACCAGGTCTAAGCCATAAATGATATGTATTAGATAATATTACCGCACTATGCATTTCTTTTAATTCTTCTGGAACAAGTGTTTTAACATTTGCAAGTGTTCCAACTGGCATAAATATTGGTGTTTCATATGATCCATGATTTGTATGTAATATTCCATTTCTTGCTTTTGTATTTTTTTCTGTTTTTAATAATTCGTATTTAATTTTCATAATGCACCTCAAAGAAGATTATAACACAAATTTTGACTTTTTTTAATAGTTATTATATAATATGTGGCATTAATGAAAAGGGAGTGTTATTTACATGACTAAAGTAGCATATAGAGCAAGAATTGATTATAATACTGATAATTTATTATTTCAATATGAAACTTTTAAAAAGGGTGTAAAAAATAGATTTTACTATCTAACAAGTTCTTTTGATGGTTTTAATGAATTAACTGTTGAAAGAAAAGAAGAATTAAAAAAGGAAGCAATATTGCTTCAAAAAAAATATTGTGAAGAAAAAAATGCACTTTGCCCAGACTATTATAAAGTATTAAATTGTTTAAATAATGATATACAAAATCATACATATGCCCCTTATGAAGCAATCAATTTATTAATTGAAACTATTGATCCATCGCTAAAATTAATAAAAATATTTTTATCAAGTAAAACTGATTTTGAAATGGACAGTAAATCCACAAAAGAATTAGGATTTTATGATCCAAAACTTATTGATTATGAACTAGCATATGCTAAAAGATTTAATAAAGCTAAACCTAAATCTTTAGTATTTAAACCAGAAAATAATTAAAAGGAGGAATATATGGAAAATTTTAAAATAATGTGTCACAAATACCCCTCACTTAAAATAAAAGTTAAATCAAAGTTTTATTACTTTAATAGAAATTTTGAAAGTTTTGATAAATTATCAGATGATAGAAGGAATGAACTTATTGAAGAAGCAAATGAACTAAAAAACAGATATATAGATAATGAAAAAATTGGACCTGTATATTATAATATTTTGATGCATATAACAAGTGATATTGAAAAAAGAAAAAAATACACTCCTGAAGAAGCAATTGCATTACTAATAGAAACAGTCGATCCAAACTTAAAATGTTTAAAAGTATATATGAGAAGTAATGATAGTTTTAAAACTGAAACAATAATTACAGAACAATTTGGATTTTACGATACAAAATTAATTGATTATGAAAGAGAATTTGCTAAAAGATTTAATAAATCAAATAGTTCTGCACTAATAAAAAAATTAGGAAAACAATCCTAATTTTTTATTTTATAAACATTGAATCACCAAATGAAAAGAATCTATATTTATTTTTAACTGCTTCATTATATGCATTCATTATTTTTTCTTTACCAGCAAAAGCACTTACAAGCATAACAAGTGTTGATTTTGGTAAATGGAAATTTGTAATTAATGCATCAATTCCTTTAAATTCGAAACCTGGATATATAAATATTTCTGTCCATCCAGAACATGCTTTAAATTCACCATAAAGATTCATTATTGTTTCTAGTGTTCTTGTTGATGTTGTACCAACTGCAATTATTCTTCTTCCTTCTTTTTTTGCCTTATTAAGATTTTCAGCAGTCTCTTTACTCATCATATAAAATTCACTATGCATTTTATGTTTAGTTACATCTTCTACCTGTACAGGTCTAAATGTACCAAGTCCAACATGAAGAGTAACCTCTTCTATATCAATACCCTTTTCTTTTATTTTTTCAAGTAATTCTTTTGTAAAATGAAGACCTGCGGTAGGTGCTGCTGCACTACCCTCTTCTTTAGCATATACAGTTTGATATCTATTTTTATCTTCTAACTTTTCATGTATATAAGGTGGAAGTGGCATTTCACCTAATCTATCTAATATTTCTAAAAGTATTCCATCATATATAAATTTAAAATGTCTAATACCATCATCTAATACCTTAGTGCATTCTACTTTTAAATCATCAGAGAATTTAATAATAGTTCCTTCCTTTACTCTTTTAGCTGGTTTACATAAGCATTCCCATTCATCTTTTCCAAGATCTTTTAACATAAGTACTTCAATAACTGCTCCTGTTTCTTCTTTAGTACCAATTATTCTAGCAGGTATTACTTTTGTATTATTTATAACAAGTACATCACCTTTATTTAAATAATTTATTATATGATCAAATCTTTCATGCGTAATTTCACCAGTTTTTTTATCAAGCACTAAAAGTCTTGAATGATCTCTTTCTTTTATTGGAGTTTGTGCGATTAATTCTTCTGGTAAATAATAATCAAAGTCATCTGTTTTCATTTTACTACCTCATTTCTCTAATTCATATTTTTTTATTGCTTCATCTACATCTTCTATTTTATTCTTTTTCATTATTATTAATATTTTAAATATATCGTTAACAATTAATCCTCTTACTTTATTTTTATAAACCAAGAATAGATTTATCAAATTTGCAATGCCAGTAAATTCTTGCTCATCAGTAAGGGATATATATCTTATAGTTCTTGCAACTTCCAAAAATTTACGTTTGTCTATGTTATTATATTTTTCTATTCTACGTATTTTAAGTACAGTATTTAAAACCTTTTCATCATTAAATTTTTCTGTATCTAATCCTACATAATCTAAAAAATCATAAGCCTTATTTATATAATATTTTTCTATATCATAAAATGTCGCCTCATACTTTTCTTCTTTTTTAGGGTTTTCTTTTATATTGTTAATATAATCCATTAAATATTTTTCTTTTTCTTCATCGCTTAATAAATTTAATTTTTCTTTATCAAATGGATTTGCAATTTTATCTATTAATTTTTTTGTTTTATATTCACTTAAATCAATATATTTACTTCTTATTCTAATTAAAAATGACATATCGCTAACAGACAAAGATGGAAAAATATATTTAGATGCATGATATAAATTTATGTATATAAGTTCTTTAACTAATTTAGTTTCAGGATCATCACTATATGTTACTTCGTCAAATTTTTCCAAAAATTGATCACCATTTATTTTCCATTTTTTTAAACAATAATTTTGTTCTGCATTAAAAAATTCTATAAATAAATTTCTCATTTTTTCATTTTTTTTAATATCATCCTTATTAGAAGTATAAAATCCATGCAATTGTTTAAAAATTTTTTCAATTCTATCATCAAATCCTGGATTTCTACTAAACTCTATTACTTTGCCCATAAATCGATTAATCTCCTTTTTTCCTAGTATTATAACACATAGTAAAAGAGTTTTCTATATAAAACTCTTAATCAAACATACTTTTTTGATAATCAATCCCTAGATGTTTATATGCTTTTTCTGTTACAACTCTACCCCTGTTAGTTCTTTTTAAGAAACCATTTTGAAGTAAATATGGTTCATATACATCTTCTATTGTAGAGGCTTCTTCACCAATGGATGCGGCTAATGCATCTATTCCAACTGGTCCTCCATTAAATTTATATATAATTGATTTTAATAAGTTATGGTCTGTGTCATCTAGTCCTTCAGAGTCCACTTTTAATCTATCTAATGATTTTTTAGTTATATCAAGTGTTATTGTTCCAAGTCCTTCAACTAAGGCGAAATCTCTAACCCTTTTTAAAAGACGATTTGCAATTCTTGGTGTACCTCTTGCTCTTTTAGCAAGTTCAATCGCAGCAGCTTCTTCAATTCCAACTTCAAATACATCTGCTGTTCTTTTAATAATATTACATAAATCTTCTATAGTATAATATTCAAGCTTTGATATAATACCAAATCTATCTCTTAATGGTGAAGTTAAATCTCCAACCCTAGTAGTTGCTCCAACTAAAGTAAAAGGTGGTAAATCTATTTTTATACTTCTAGATGAGCCATCATTTCCTATGATTATATCAAGTGTAAAATCTTCCATAGCAGAATAAAGTACTTCTTCTACTACCCTTGGCATTCTATGAATTTCATCTATAAAAAGTACATCACCAGGCTCTAAACTTGAAAGTACTGCGGCTAAATCGCCAGTCTTTTCAATTGCAGGTCCACTAGATGTCTTTATATTACTACCTAATTCGTTTGCTATTATAAATGCAAGTGTTGTTTTACCAAGTCCAGGAGGGCCATAAAGTAAAGTATGATCTAACGGTTCATCTCTTAATTTAGCAGCCTTAATAAAAACATCAATATTTTCTTTAACATCCTTTTGACCAATATATTCTCTTAAATATTTAGGTCTTAGTGATAATTCATAATTATCTTCTTCTGTTTTTTCTGCATCTTGTACTCTATCCATTTAAACAACCTCCTTTATTTTAATAATAATTTTAATGCTTCTTTTATTTGATCTTCTATTTTTAAATTACTTGGTACATTTTTTACAACTTTATTTATATCAGAATTTTTATATCCTAATGCATTAAGTGCTAAAACAAGTTCTTCATTTACTTTAGATGATTCTTCTTTATTTACAAGTTTACCTTTTAAATCAAGTATAATTTGTCTTGCTACTTTATCGCCAATCTTAGGAAATTTCTTTAAATAAAGTATATTTTCTCTTTCTATTGCATCAACAATTCCTTCTACTTTTCCAGCAGCAAGCATAGGAAGAGCCATTTTAGGACCAAGTCCTTTAACATTAATCAGTTTTAAAAACATATCTCTTTCTTCTTTTGTTTTAAATCCAAATAAAGTATTTTCGTCTTCTCTAATATTTTGATATAAATATACTTTATATTCTTCATCTATATTAAATGAATATGGACTTCCTACAAATATTTTATATCCAATACCATTATTATCTATTACTATATATCCACTTTCAATTATAGTTACTTTTCCATTTATATATTCGAACATATGTTATCACTCCTACTTTAAATTATAGCATAAAATCATTAATAAAAGAAACCTTTTTAAGAAAAAAATTAACCGAAGTTAATTTTAATATTCAAACCATAAACCTTGTTTTTTTAGTTCTTGTATTTTCTTATTATGTTCTGCATCTGTTTTAGTAAAATATACTTTCATATTTTTATCTGCAACGAAATATAAATAATCATTTGGTGTGTAACTTATAACTGCTTCAATTGCACCTTTACTAGGATTACATATTGGACCTACTGGAAGTTTACCAGCATTTTTAGCACTTCTAGTATTATATGGATTATCACTATTTATTTCAGAAACATAAAGATCTCTTTCACCTAGTTCTATTTTTGATGCATAATATGTTGTTACATCACTACCTAATGCCATATTTTTATTTAATCTATTTATAAATACTCCAGCAATATTTTTTCTATCTTCTAATGAAACACCTTCACTTTCAACCATTGAAGCAAGTGTTAATATTTGATGAACTTTAAAATTAGATGATTCAATTCCACTTTTATATTCAGTTAATATTTTATCTGTTTGATCTAGCATCTTTTCAAATATATCTTCTACACTAGCATTTACTTCAAAATTATAGGTATCAGGCGCTAAATAACCTTCTAAAGGATAATATATATTACTATCTAATATAACATCATCTAAAAACCAATATTTATTGATTAATGTTTTAATATAATCATTATCTGATAATGCTTCAAATACATCTTCATAACTATTAGTAGTATTTTCATTTATTGTTTTAGCAATTGATCTCATTGTTTTTCCTTCTTTAAAGGTTATAGTTATCTCTTTATTAGTAACATTACTTCCTTTTTTTAGAATATCAGTTATTTCTTTTAAACTCATATTTTTATCAAGTGAATAATCACCGGCCTGCATACCACTTATTTTATTTAATTTTACATATGCTAAGAAAAAGTAATAATTTCTAATTAATTCTTCATCTTTAAGAGTAGTCGCTATATCTTTTATTGTAGAACCTGATGTTATTTCAAATGTTACTTTATCACTCTTTTTACTTACTGAAGTTGTACATATATAACAGTAAATACATGAAATAATTACAAGCACTATAATTACTATAGGTAATATAAATATTTTTTTAAATTTACTCTTCTTTTTATTCTTCTTACTTCTCATTTATTTCTCCTCTAATATAGCCTTAATTCTTCTAACACCTGCAGAACTTGCTTCTTCTTTTTTTATTTTAAAGTGACCAAGTTCACTTGTATTATTAACATGTGGTCCTCCACATAATTCTTTTGAGACATCTCCAATACTATAAACTGTTACAATATCAGGATATTTCTCGATAAACATACATTCAGCACCTGATTTAATAGCTTCTTCTTTACTCATTTCTTTTTTAGTTACAGGTAGACCCTCATCTATCCATTTATTAACTAAATCTTCTACTGCTTTCTTTTCTTCATCTGTTAATTTATGATCACAAGAAAAATCAAAACGCATTCTTTCATCAGTTATATTAGATCCTTTTTGGTGTACATCTTTATTAATAACTACTTTTAATGCTGCATTAAGAAGATGAGTTGCTGTATGATATTTAGTTTCTATTTCACTGTTACCAGCAAGTCCACCTTTAAACTTACCAGCAGATGCCGTTCTAGATAATTCTTGATGTGCTTTAAATTTTTCATAGAAACCTTTTTCATCTACAGTAAGTCCTCTTTCTTTTGCAAGTTCTAAAGTAAGTTCAATTGGAAAACCATAAGTATCATATAATTTAAATGCTAAATCTTTGTTTATTTCATTTTCATTTAAATTTTTAACAATTTTTTCAAACTCTCTAAGTCCTTTTTCAAGTGTACGATTAAATTTAATCTTTTCATTTTTAAGTACTTCCATAACTACATTTTCATTTGTACTTAATTCACTATAATATTTTTTATATTCATCTATTATATTTTTAGCAATTTCACTTTCCCAGTTACTATTAATATCTATATCTATCATTTTTGCATATCTAATTGCTCTTCTGATTAATCTTCTAAGTATATAACCTTGGTCTGTATTACTTGGTTTAATACCTGCTGGATCACTTGAAATAAATACTGCTGCTTTAATATGATCAGCAATTATTCTAAATGCTTTTTCATTACCATAATAACTTTTACCTGATATTTCTTCTATTTTCTTTATAGTACCTTTCCATATACTTGATTCATAGTTATCATTAACTCCTTCAAGTACTGCTGTTATTCTTTCGAGTCCCATACCTGTATCAACATTTTTCTTAGGAAGTACTACTAAAGATCCATCTTCTTTTCTTTCATATTGCATAAATACATTATTCCATATTTCAACCCATCTATCATCTTCTGGATCAAAGGTTTCTGGAATATCATCATCACTTCTAAAATAGAATATTTCAGTATCTGTTCCACATGGTCCAACTTCTCCTGCACTCCAGAAATTATCTTCACTAGTTTTTGCTATTCTTTCTTTTTTTATTCCATGACTTAACCAGTAATTTTCACTTTCAATATCTTCTTCTAATACATCATTACCTTTAAATACAGTAACTGCAAGTCTTTCAATTGGAATATTAAGTACCTTAGTTAAAAACTCAAAACTATATTCTATACTTTCTTTTTTAAAGTAATCACCTAAAGACCAGTTACCAAGCATTTCAAAGAATGTATGATGAGTTACATCTCCAACTTCATCTAAGTCATTTGTTCTAATACATTTTTGATAATCACAAAGTCTTGTTCCATATGGATGAGGTTCACCCATTAAATATGGTACAAGTGGCTGCATACCTGCAGTATTAAATAATACTGATGGATCATTTTCTGGTACAACTGGCGCACTAGGTATTTGTTTATGTCCTTTACTTACAAAAAATTCTATATATTTATCTCTTATATTCATATTAAACTCCTTCTTTCCTATAACTTCATTTTTCTTTGTTCTTCATATTTATCATAATCATATTTTTCAATTAATTCTTTTTTTGTTATACCAGTTGACTTTTCGAATTGATCCTCTCTAACAAATAATTTTCTATAGTTATTCATATCTATATCAATTCCCTTATCTTTATAAAAACAATACCTTGCATAGCTTAAATTTACACTTTGTATTAATTGCTTTGGATCAACACTAACAAGTTCATGTAGACCAATTGAATCATAAAAATCCTTTTTTTGTTTCATGTTTTCCTTTGAATAACCATAAATAGCAGGTAAATCCTTTGTCATATCAATTACTTCTTTTCTTGTATAACCTAAAGAAATCATATCATCTATTTTTTGTTTCATACTTTCTATTGACAAACCATAAATTGGTGTAAAACTTTTTGTCATCTTGATTACTTCTTCTTTAGTATAGCCTAATGCAATCATATCATCTATTTTTTTTCTTAAGCTTTCTACAGAATAACCATATATTGACGGAAAATTTTTTGTCATCTTGATTACTTCTTCTTTGGTATAACCTAAAGAAATCATATCATCTATCTTTTGTTTTATACCTTCTATTGAATAACCATAAATTTGAGATAAACCTTTCGTCATCTTGATTACTTCTTTTCTTGTGTAACCTAAAGAAATTATATCATCTATCTTTTTCTTAATGGTTTCTATTGAATAACTATAAATTGATGGAGAATTTTTTGTCATTCTAATTACTTCTTCTTTGGTATAACCTAAAGAAATCATGTCTTTCATTTTTTGTTCTATTGTTCTAGTTGAATAACCATAAATTTCAGGCAGACTTTTTGTAATCTTTATTATTTCCTCTCTTTTATAACCAAGTTTAAGAAGAAAAGAATAATTATCTCTTACTTTTTCAATTAATGTTTCATCTTTTATAGAGCTTATTGGATAACTATTTCTTATGGCATCATAATCATCTTTTGTATATCCTAATATTATAAATTCTTCTTTTAATGTCATTTTATCTACCTACTTTTTTATATTTCATTAAATAGTATGGGATTTGAATCTAAATCATCTATTATGTCTTCTAATTCTTCACCACTATCTAATCTATTATTTATATAATTTTCTATTTCAAACACCTCTAAATTTAATATATATGGATTTGAATCAAACAATATATTTAACATACTAAATCCGTATGATTTTAATTTACTTATTAATCTCAATACTATGTCATTTGTTTTATCTAAATACATTGGATTACTACTGATAATATTTATTATTTGGTTTTCATCACAATTAATTTTTTTTAGTATTAATTCTTTTTCTTTTATTTCCTTTTCACTCATTTCTGAGATAGTAGGAACTAACTCTAACATATTTTTTATTGTATTTTCGCTTATACCTATCCTATATAATTCTTCCATTTTCTTTTTCCTTTTCTTCTTTATATTTATTATAGTCATATTTTTCTAGTAATTCTTTTTTTGTTATTCCGTATGCTTTTTCGAATTTTTTTTGTCCATCAAATAATTTTCTATAATTATTCATATCTATATCAATTCCTCTATCTTTATAAAATGAATATCTTGCATAACTTAAATTTACACTTTGCATTAATTGTTTTGGATTAATAACTGCAAGTTCATGCATATCAATTGAATCATAAAAGTCTATCTTTTGCTTCATATTTTCTATTGATAAACCATAAATTGATGGCAATATCTTCGTCATTTTGATTACTTCTTCTTTGGTATAACCTAATGAAATTATATCCTCTATTTTTTGTTTCATATTTTCTATTGATAAACTATAAATTATAGGTATACCTTTTGTCATTTTAACTACTTCTTCTTTGGTATAACCTAACGTAATCATGTCTTCTATTTTTTGTTTAATAGTTTCTATTGAATAACTATAAATTGATGGAGAATTTTTTGTCATCTTGATTACTTCTTCTTTAGTATATCCCAATGTAATCATATCTTCTATCTTTTGCTTCATATTCTCTATTGAATAACTATAAATTTGTGGTAAGCTTTTTGTCATCTTGATTACTTCTTCTTTGGTATAACCCATTTTAAGAAGAAAAGCAAAATTATCCTTTAATTTTTTTATCAAAGTTTCATCTTTTATCTGATTTACTGCATAATTATTTCTTATTATTTCATAATCTTCTTCTGTGTATCCTAATTTTATAAATTCTTCTTTTAATGTCATTTTAGTTTTTTTCCTTTACAATATTTACTATTTTATTTACTACTTCATCTATAGTCATATTACTAGTATCGATATATATTTGATCATCTGTTTTCTTTAATGCACCAACTTTTTTATGCATATCATTATAATCTCTTTTAGCAATATTATCTCTTATTTCACTTTCACTCATATCAATACCTTTTTCTTTATTTTGTTCAAGCCTTCTTTTTACTCTTTCATCTAAAGATGCATCAAGGTAAAATTTAAAGTCAGCATTTGGAAATACTACTGTTGTAATATCTCTACCTTCCATTATTACATTTTTACCTTTAGCCATATTTCTTTGAAGAGCTACTAAGTTTTCTCTTACTTCTTCTATGCTTGATACTTGTGATACTATTTTAGTAACATCCTTTTCTCTAATTCTATCAGTTACTTCTTCTTTGTTTAAAAATACTCTAGAATTTTCTGTTAAATTTATATCAATATTTTTTGATATTTCTATAATTTTATCAGTCTCTTCTAAGCTTACTCCTTCTTTTAACATTTCAAGTGCAACACATCTATAAGTTGCTCCTGTATCAATATTAACTAAATTTAATTTTTTTGAAACTAAACTTGCGATAGTTCCTTTCCCGCTTCCAGCAGGTCCATCAATTGCGATTATCATAAAACACCTCCATATATATAAAAAAAGGATAGTACATTACCTATTAAGGAGTGCATATGCACGGTACCATCCTTTTATTTACTTAATTATTTTAACGATTTTTAAAACCGGCATATAAATGCAACTTCCAGTAACAGCGCTTTCATTAACTTAAAATATTAGTTTCCACCAAACACTAACTCTCTATAATTTTTTATTAATTACTTTTTACTTTCATTAGTTTTTAACTTATCAAAATTAAATATTTTATACCTTTTATCAAGATATAATATAATTCTTTTTATAACTGCTAATAAAGGAACAGTTATACACATTCCAATTATACCAAAAAAATATTCAAATATCAATAAGCCAATTAATATTGTTACTGGATGAAGACTCATTGTTTTACCCATTACTATAGGTTGAAATATAAAATTATCAAGTGCTTGTATAATTAATACGGATACTAAAATAAATATCCCAATTTCATTACTTTGAGTAAATGCTATTATTACTATTGGAACTCCTCCAATAATAGGTCCAATATAAGGAATTATATTCATAACTGAATTAAATAGTGCGAAAAATATTGGTGCTTTTAACTTAAAACATGAAAATAATATTAATGAGATAATAAATACAATTATAGTTAATATTATTGTTCCTTTTATAAAACTAAATAAATCTTTATTAATATCTTTAAATAATTTTTTAAGTCTTCTTCTGTATTTTTTAGGTAAAAGTATATATATATTTTCTTTTATTTTATCATAATCTAAAAGTATATAAAATCCTACTATTAATGATAATGCTGCACATGATATAGATGATATTGCACTAGAAAATATACTTAAACAATTTCTTGGAAAATCAGTTGTAATTTTCTTTAATATACATGATATTTCATATTTAATATTTATTTTAAAATCACTATTGCTTGAAAATTTTGAAATAATATTATTAATAAATATATTTACTTTGTCAACAAGTTCTGGAACAGATTCACCAATATCTTTTATTTGATGAACTAATCTTGGAAATAAAAAATACATTATTAAAGATATTATAATAATTATTAATATAAATAATATTAGTGAAGCATATACTCTTTTAATATTCTTTTTTTCCATTTTAACTATAATAGGATCCAATAAATACGCTATTAATATTCCAAAAAATAATGGAGAAGATATTTTTATTATAGTAATAATAATATTTGTTATTTTAAGTTCTTTATTAATCATTAGTAATATATAAATAAAAATCATAATAAAAATTAATAATAATATTTTTAATATTGATTTAATAAGTTTACTATTTTCTTCATTACTCATATTTATTCACCTAAATATAGTTTTCTATATTTTTATATTTTATATGTAAAAAAAGTTAATGTTTTTTCATTAACTTTCTCTTACATTTTTCTATTACTTTTTCACTTTTACCTATTTTGAATTTTACTTTTTGATATTTTTTATATTTTACAACAAAAAAATCAAACTTTTTCAGTTTGATTTTAGTTTTTATAAACTTCTTCTATTTCTCAAAAATTCTGGAATATCATATATATCATCATCAGATGAATCATCATCGTCATCATCAATCATATCAATAACTTGTGTACTCATTGTATTAGGAGTATTTGTAAGTGGTTCACCTACTTTATCAAATCCAGTTGCAATTACTGTTACAACTATATCTTCATCAAGTGCTTCATTAATAACAGCACCAAATATAGTATTAATATCAGTACCAGCTGCTTCTCTTACTACTTGTACAGCATCTTCAACTTCAAATAAACTTAAGTTCTTACCACCTGTTATGTTGATAATAGCATCAGTTGCTCCTCTAATATCTTTTTCAAGAAGTGGACTACTTACTGATTGTTTAGCTGCTTCAACAGCTCTATTAGGACCTGTTGCACATCCTATACCAATAAGTGCATCTCCTTTATTTTCCATAACTGTCTTAACGTCCGCAAAGTCTAGGTTTACAAGTCCTGTTACTGCGATTAAGTCAGATACAGATTGAACACCTAATCTAAGTACATTATCAACTTCTTTAAATGCATCAAGCATTGGAGTTGATTTATCTATTATATCTCTTAATCTATCATTAGGTATTACTATTAATGTATCAACATGTTCTTTTAATGCTTCAAGTCCTGCTAATGCATGTTCTGTTCTTTTTCTTCCTTCAAATGAGAATGGTTTAGTAACAATACCTACTGTTAATGCACCAAGTTCTTGTGCAATTTCAGCAATTATTGGAGCAGCTCCTGTACCAGTTCCGCCTCCCATACCACATGTTACAAATACCATATCAGCACCTTTTAATACTTCAACTATGCTATCTTTTGATTCAAGTGCTGCTTCTCTTCCAACATCTGGATCAGCACCTGCACCAAGTCCTGTTGAACCAAGTTGAATTTTAATTTGTGCTTTTGAACTATTTAATACTTGTAAATCAGTGTTTGCTACTATAAAGTCAACACCTTGAAGGCCTTGTTCAATCATTCGATTAACAGCATTATTTCCTCCACCACCAACACCTATTACTTTTATTTTTGCTAATTGATCAATTTCTAACATAAATTAGTCCTCCTTATTGTCAAATAAATAACCGAATAACCTACCAAACACTGATGTATTACCATTATTTATATTATTTTTCTTGTTTTCTACTAAATCTAAATATTTTTCATCATCAAACATCGTATATTCTTTTCCTCTAATACTAAGTTTGTCAATAAAATATTTTATCATTCCCAGTGCTTGTGAATAAGATTCATCACGAACACCTATTGTTTTGATCATATTTACAACGGCTTTGTCACCAATTATTTCTTTAGCTAAAATGTCAAAGCCAGGCATATTAACTATTCCACCTGATATTATTATATAACTTATTTCCTTTTTTGTTAAGTCATTTAGGCTTTTTTTTGCAATTTCTAGCATTTCCTTTAATTTAGAATTAACTACATCACTAATTTCATATTGATTAATTTTTGTTTTAATACCAAGTTTATTATTGATTTCATATACATCTGTCTTACTTGCAAACTCTTTATGAGCAATTGCAAATGTTTCTTTTATTTTTTCTGCTTGTTTAGGATTAACATTATATATATATGATATTTCTGTATCAATACTTGCTGATCCTGTTTTTATAGTATTTGAGTTAAATATGATTCCACCTTTAAATACTGCTGTCTCAATAGTATCAGATCCAATGTTAATTACTCCACAAACACTATTTTCCATCTCTTTAGTTTTAAATTCATAATAATCACCAATAATACCAAATAATATATCAATTACTTCTATACCTAATTCTTGAAGTATAGATATAACTACATATATATTCTTCTTAGGAAGTGTTGTACTCATTGAAGTAACATATAATTTATCTGCTCTAATTCTTCTAGGATTATATAAGTCCTTTTTTTCATTATCAACATTATATTTAATCGGTTGAATTGTTACAAGTTCCCTTGATTTTGGAATTTTATTATATATTGACCCTTGAAGTGCATTAACCATATCTGTTCCTGTTACAACTCTTTCTTCGTTTGTTATTGTTGTGCTTCCTTCATTAATCATGTATTCAGCATCATACATAGGAACATTTATAATAGCTCTATCTATTTTAACACCTAATGATAAATCAATTTCTTTTATTGCGTTTTTAATAGATTCTTTTGCTTTAGCTGAGTCAACTACAATACCATTTCTAATTCCATCTGATTTTCTTTTAGTTGATGCGAGTACATTTAATCTATTTTGAAAGTATTCACATACAACAATCTTTATAGAATCAGAACCAATATCTATTGATGAAAATATCTTCTTCATATATACTCTCCTCTATAATAACTTTATTATACTATATTTTTTTGAAAAAAAAAAGAGATTTTACTCTTTAGGAACAAAATAATTTCCATAATCTAAATATAGAATACCATTTTTTTCTCCTAATGTTTTAGATATCTCTAAATAATTATTTATAGCATTAAACTTACTCATAGTAACATATACATAATTACCATCATTCATTGATAATAAAAATCTCTCTTTATCAATATCATTTGGTTCATATTTTATTTCAGAAATATTTAAAAGTGTATCTTTATCAACCAAATTAAACTTTTTCAAAAATTTCTTATATATTTTTTTATCACTTATTTCATTTACTAATACTGGTGAATATTCATAATAATAATCAATTAATGAACCATCTGTTATTACTGATTTATTTTTATTACTATCATAAAATAATATTTTATTTTCTGTAACTATAACCTTAAATTTACCATCTAAAGTTTTTTTAATTTTAATATTATTTATTAATTTTTCATCCTTTATCTTTGAGTTAACAGTATATGAATTTGTTAAAAGAAATGATGGATATTTATCTAGCCCAGTAATATTTAATATTTTTTGATCACCATAATATGTATTACCACTAATATAAAATCCTCTTACTTTTACTTTTCCTAAAAACATGACTAAAAGAACTAGTAGCGCAATCACTACAAGTACAAGAAAAACTCTAAAAACTTTAATTTTTTTCTTTCGTTTTTTCTTTTTTGCCACCACAAATCACTCCCAATTTATTAACTCTTGTTCGCTTTTTAATTCTATATTATATTTTTCCTTTACTTTACTTCTTACGAAATCTATTAATTTTTTTATATCTTCACTAGTCGCATTATTATAATTAATTATAAAATTTGCATGCTTTTCAGATACTTTTGCGCCACCTATAGTATATCCTTTAAGTCCAGCATCTTCTATTAATTTTCCAGATGGAGCAGCGTCAGGGTTTCTAAATACACTACCCGCAGATGGATATTCTAAAGGTTGGGATTCTAGTCTTCTTTGTTTTCTAGATTCCATTATTTCTAATATTTCACTTTTATCTTTGTATTCTAATTTTAACATTGCAGAAATAATTATATAACTTTTATCTTCTTTAAAAATACTATCTCTATAAGCAAATTTTAAATCATCTTTTAATAAAGTTACTATATTTAAATCTTTATCTATCGCAGTTACACTTTCTACTATGTCACTCATTTCCATTTTATATGCACCTGCATTAGAGCATATTGCACCGCCTATGCATGCGGGTATTCCAGATGCAAATTCTAAGTTACCTAAATTATTATCCGCACATAACATACATAATTTAATTAATGGATAACCTGCTTCTACATATACTTCATTATCATATATTTGAACATTATTTAACTTATTTAATTTAATAACAACTCCATCAAACACTTTAGACGAAATAAGTAAATTTGAACCATTTCCCATTACAAAATATTTTATATTATTTTCTTTTATATATTTTAAAAGTTCTAATAACTTTTCTTTGTTTTCAGGGAATACTAAAACTTTTGCTTTCCCACCAACTTTATATGTTGTATATTTGCTTAAATCTTCATCTATTAAAATTTTACCTAAATCCATATTTTGAAGATCAGCAATATTATTATTTGTCATTTGTAAGCTCCTTTATCTCATTATATATTAAGGTAGCACTATTCTTTTTTCCTATATTTTCTAGATTATCTTTTATATCTAAACATTTATTTGGATCATTTATTAATTCATTAATTTTATTTACTAAAGATTCACATGTTAAATCTTTTTCTTCTAATAGTACTCCTGCATTTTTATCTACTAAATACATAGCATTTTTAAACTGATGATTTTCAGTAACATAAGGACTTGGTACTAAAATAGATGGTGTTTTTGTAACCATTATTTCACTAAGTGTAGTTGCACCCGCTCTTGTTACTAAAACATCTGTTACCTTCATAAGTCTTGATAAATCATCAATATATGGGAAAACAAATACATTTTTTCCTCTTTCTAATTTATTAAATTCTTCATAATAATTTTTACCAGTTACTATAACAACTTCATATTTTTTATCAAATTTATTTAATGTACCTTTTAATACTTCATTTACTGATGAAGAACCAAGTGATCCCATTACAATAAGTACTAATTTCTTACTTTTACTTAAACCAAACTCTTTTTTATCATATGGCTTTTTAGAAATTATACTTTCACTTGCTGGATTACCTGTATATACACATTTAACATTATCTACTTTCATAGTTTCAAAAGAAGTACATAATGTATCTGTATATTTTAAAAGTATCTTATTTGATAGTCCTAATATACTATTTTGTTCATGTACTAAAGTCTTGTATCCTGATTTTTTAGCCGCAATAATAACAGGTGCAGTTACATAACCTCCAGCACCAATTACTATATCTGGATTAAATTTTTTAATTTCTTTTTTACATTTACTTATTCCTTTTATAAAATTTGCGATTGATTTAAAATTTTTAAATGTTAATTTTCTGCTTAAACCTGATACATTTATGCCAAAGTATGGAATACCTTTTTCAGGTATAATGTCTTTTTCCATCCTATTTGTTGTTCCTATATATAAAAACTCACTATTAGGTTCTTTTTCCTTTATTTTGTCTATTATTGCAAGAGCAGGATAAATATGTCCTCCTGTGCCCCCTGCGGATATTACTACTTTCATTTTATCACCTACTTAATTATATCATAAAATAGTATATTTTAATACTCATAAAATGTTCTTATTATAAAAAAAGAGAAAATTTCATTAAATCTTCTCTATAGGTTAACACTTTTTAGTTTTTCTAATAATTTATATCTGTCTTTAATACTTCTATTACTGGACGAACACCTATTCCAGTATCATCATCACTGCCACGATAACTTTGAACACGTTGCTTACTTGTAATATACCAAACATGCACAGAATTTTCAGAATATGGAGATTCAAGCCAAAAACCAGTATTCTTTATGTTATCAGATGAATAATTTGTATTCTCAATTAAAAAATTACATGAATCTAGTTCACCATAATTGAATGAACCTGTAGTTATATTGCATGATTTATTTACCTCTTGTGTTGTTAACACCCTTGACGAACATTCCGTATAACTAAAATCATTAGAATAAGTTTCTTTTTCATTTAATATTGCCCTTTTTTCATTCTTTAAGCTTACATTACTCCATTGTTTTATTGTTGGTAATTGCGATATTGCTGTTCGTGGTCCATGAAAGTTTTCTCTTGAACTATCATATGCATATAAATTACTATTATTTGAGTTACCTGCACTTACATTATTATAATATATTAATACTGCTGTATCATTTTCAAATGATTTTG
>OLGZ01000241.1_pt1 | contig 49212 bp, 40 predicted proteins | sample 1605981 | NCBI WGS metagenome assembly OLGZ01 (sample SAMN03283291) | human gut metagenome | biome: human-associated habitat; material: feces | host: Homo sapiens | place: Peru | collected 2012 | reverse complement strand
GTAGAACTCGATCCAGATATGCCGATGGACGAAGTGAAGAAATATGTCAAGGATATGGATATCTGCTACACCGATACATGGCTTGATATGGAGTTCTTCAACGATCCTGCATATCAGGATAAGAAGAAAGAACTCATGGATAAGATGATGCCATATCAGTTGAACGATGAGTTCTTAGAGGGCAGTCATGCACTTGTCTTCCACGACATGCCAATGCATGTAGGCTTCGAGATTTCGAAGGAAGTGGAGATGAAGAACCTTGATCATATTCTCGATCAGGCAGAAAACAGAAGACATGCAGAAAAAGCTGTCATGTATACATTGATAAAAGGAATCTAAGTGGTATAATATATGGATGTGTGGCTTTCGGTACTGGCGTTTGTGCTTTTCCTTGGCTTTGGCACGGGCGTGCTTGTCTGCGTCTCTGCCGTGAAAAAACAGTCTGGGATCGTCATAAAGAGCCGGCTGCATCACAAATTAAATATCTCCGAGGTCGTCTATGCAAACCTTGGACTTGTGGGACTTGTTGTGTTGGTGTATTTTAAGATTTACATATTTGTGCCTGCGGTATTGATGTTTGTGCTGTTCATCGTGCTGTCTACCCGGATACAGAGTGGCATTACAGAAGATGGAGTGCTGGTCGGAACCACATTTATCGAATGGGAATTCATGCGGTCTTTCCTCCTGGAGAACCAGGGGGAGGACAGCAATGTAATCGTACTGAAGATTCGTGCGAATCGAAAAACATATATCCTCGTTTGCAACCGGGAAGACCGGTTTGCAATCGATGAGATATTCAAGAAAAATAACGTGCGTTCAATGGGAGGAAACCAGAAATGAAACATGTAATTGACTCAACAGACCTGACCGTAGAAGAAATCGATGGCATTTTGAAACTGGCACAGGATATCATCGACGACAAAGAAGCGTATAGCGAAGCGTGTAAGGGCAAAAAACTTGCAACATTATTTTTTGAACCAAGTACAAGAACAAGACTTAGCTTTGAATCAGCAATGATGGAGCTTGGCGGAAATGTACTTGGTTTTTCTTCGGCTGATTCTTCGTCTGCGACGAAAGGTGAGAGCGTGGGAGATACAACCAGAGTGGTAAGCTGCTATGCAGACATCATTGCAATGCGTCATCCGAAGGAAGGTGCGCCGATGCGTGCATCTATGGTGAGCAGCGTGCCAATCATCAATGCCGGTGATGGTGGCCACAACCATCCAACACAGACACTTGCAGATCTGCTTACGATTTTGCGTGAGAAGGGCAGACTGGACAACTTTACGATTGGTCTGTGCGGTGACCTGAAGTTTGGTCGTACCGTGCATTCGTTGATCAAGGCGTTATCCCGTTATAAAAATATAAAATTTATTCTGATTGCACCGAAGGAACTTCGCGTGCCGGAATACATTATCTCCGAAGTGCTCGAAGCAAAGAATATTCCATATGAAGAAGTAGAATCGATGGAAGAAGTGATGAGCGAGCTCGACGTGCTCTATATGACAAGAGTACAGAAGGAACGTTTCTTCAACGAGGCGGATTATGTCAGATTGAAGGATACCTATATTCTCGATGGAAAGAAGCTGAAAAATGCAAAGTCTGACCTTGCAATCCTGCATCCGCTTCCACGTGTGAACGAGATTTCTGTGGAAATCGATGACGATCCACGTGCCTGCTATTTCCGTCAGGTTATGAATGGAAAATTCGTGCGTATGGCACTGATGCTGACACTGCTCAAGGCAAACGGAGTGAAGCTGAATTTGTCTGCGGACAAGCTTGCGAAGATTCCGGAGTAAGGAAATGGATTTGCATTAAGGAGGAAAAATCATGAAGATAGATAGTATTCAAAATGGTATTGTGCTGGATCATATTACTGCTGGCAAGGCACTTCAGGTATATCACGACCTCGAACTTGACAAGCTCGACTGTTCTGTTGCCATCCTGCAGAACGTCAAGAGCAGCAAGATGGGCAAGAAGGACATCCTGAAGATTGATAAGGAGTACGATGTGAATCTGGATGTGTTGGGTTACATCGACCCAGATATCACAGTCAGCATCATCAAGGACGGACAGACGGTCGAGAAAAAGAAGCTGGCATTGCCGAAAAAACTGATCAATGTGAAAAAATGTAAAAATCCTCGCTGTATCACATCGACAGAACCAGGAATTGTGCATATATTTAAATTAGCCGATGAAAAAAATCGTATTTATCGATGCATTTATTGTGAGGCAGACAAGTAAAATGCTTTACAAAATAATGGAATGTGTTATAATTATTAAGATTATGGGCTAGTAGCGTAAAAAATAACTGGCAGCACAGAGGTGTGAAATGGAAAAATATGTTATAAAAGGCGGCAATGTTCTGGAAGGTGAAGTTTCGATTGCCGGTGCGAAAAACGCCGCACTCGGTATCCTTGCAGCAGCAGTCATGACAGACGAAGAATGCATTATTGAGAATGTACCATATGTAGAAGATACAAAGACATTACTTCGTGCAATCGAGACAATTGGCGCTAGGGTAAAATACATTGATAACCATACAGTTTCTATCTGCGGCGGAACAATCAGAACCGGGGAGGATGTCTGTGTGGATGATGAATATATTCGGAAGATACGAGCATCCTACTATCTGCTTGGAGCTTTGCTTGGTAAATATAACTATGCACAGGTTGCTTTGCCGGGCGGCTGTGATATTGGACTGCGCCCGATCGACCAGCATATCAAGGGCTTTGAGGCACTTGGTGCGAAAGTAGAGATCGTAAATGGCGGTAAGGTTGTTGCGAAAGCAGACCAGTTGATTGGAAATCATATTTATCTCGATGTGGTAACGGTTGGTGCAACTATCAATATCATGATGGCAGCCGTGCTTGCAGAGGGCAAGACGACGATCGAGAATGCTGCGAAGGAGCCACACATCGTAGATGTAGCGAACTTCCTGAACAGTATGGGTGCAAATATCAAGGGCGCCGGAACGGATGTCATCCGTATCCGTGGTGTTCAGAAGCTGAGAGGAACGGAGTATTCGATCATTCCGGATCAGATCGAGGCGGGAACATTTATGACGATGGCAGCAGCCACCAAGGGAAATGTTCTGATTAAGAATGTAATTCCAAAGCACTTAGAGGCAATCTCTTCGAAGCTGAATGAGATTGGTGCACGCGTAATCGAATACGATGATGCAGTTCGTGTTATGGCGGACGGCAGATTCAAGGCAACACAGATTAAGACACTTCCATATCCGGGATTCCCGACAGACATGCAGCCGCAGATGGCGGTAACACTTGCATTGTCACAGGGAACGAGCGTGATTACGGAGAGTATTTTCGAGAACCGATTTAAATATGTGGGCGAGCTTTCCCGCATGGGAGCACGCATCAAAGTAGAAGGTAATTCCGCAGTGATTACCGGCGTGGATGGATACACAGGCGCGAATCTGGTAGCACCGGATCTGCGTGCAGGTGCCGCACTTGTCATTGCAGCATTGGCAGCGGAAGGATTCAGTACGATCGACGATATCAAGTATATTTTGCGTGGTTACGAAGATTTCGATGGAAAGATCCGTGGACTTGGCGGTCAGATCGAGGTAGTTGATGACGAGCGCGATGTCCAGAAGTTTAAATTAAGAGTGGGTTAAAAACAAAAATAAGGGAGGGGTTTCATATGCCTAAAAAACCGTACTACATTACAACCGCAATCGCATACACATCTGGTAAGCCTCATATAGGCAATACGTATGAGGTTGTACTTGCAGACAGCATTGCCAGATACAAGAGATACGTCGGATACGACGTACGTTTCCAGACAGGAACTGACGAACATGGTCAGAAGATCGAGATTAAAGCATTTGAGAATCTCTCCACACCGAAGGAATTCGTGGATGAGACATCGGCTGAGATCAAGCGTATCTGGGATCTGATGAACACTTCTTACGACAAATTCATCCGTACAACGGACGATTATCATGAGAAGCAGGTACAGAAGATTTTTAAGAAATTATACGATCAGGGCGATATCTACAAGGGTCAGTACGAAGGCATGTACTGTACACCTTGTGAATCCTTCTTCACGAAAGCACAGCTTGTGGACGGCAAATGCCCGGACTGTGGCCGTGAGGTACAGCCGGCAAAGGAAGAAGCATATTTCTTCAAGCTCAGCAAATACGCTGACCGTCTGATCGAGCATATCAATACACATCCGGACTTTATCCAGCCGGAGTCCCGCAAGAACGAGATGATGAACAACTTCCTCCTTCCGGGACTGCAGGATCTGTGCGTATCAAGAACATCCTTCAAATGGGGTATTCCTGTAGATTTTGATCCGGGACATATCGTATATGTATGGATCGACGCGTTGACCAACTATATCACAGGTCTTGGCTATGATGTGGATGGCAATTCGGACGAATTGTACCATCGTTACTGGCCTGCAGATCTGCATCTGATCGGCAAGGATATCATCCGTTTCCATACCATTTACTGGCCATGTATCCTCATGGCGCTTGGCGAGCCGCTTCCGAAGCAGGTGTTCGGACATCCTTGGCTCATCCAGAGTGACGGAAAGATGAGCAAGTCCCGTGGAAATGTAATCTACGCAGATGATATGGTAGATTTGTTCGGCGTGGATGCGGTCCGCTACTTCCTGTTGCATGAGATGCCATTTGAGAACGATGGTGTTATCTCATGGGAGCTTGTGATTGAGCGTATCAATTCAGAACTTGCAAATACACTTGGAAACCTCGTGAACCGTACGATTTCCATGTCGAATAAATATTTTGATGGCGTTGTGACAAATGCCGGTGCACATGAGCCGGTCGATGATGACTTGAAGGCTGTTGTAACCGACACCAGACTCCGTGTAAATGCATGCATGGACAAGCTCCGCGTGGCAGATGCGATTACAGAGATTTTCGCTTTGTTTAAGCGTTGCAATAAGTATATTGACGAGACGATGCCTTGGGCACTTGCCAAGGATCCGGAGAATGCAGACCGTCTGAATACCGTTTTGTACAATCTGGTAGAGAGCATCGTAATCGGTGCAAGCCTGCTTGAGCCATATATGCCGGAGACTTCTGAGAAGATCTTAAAGCAGCTCAATGCTGACAAGCGCCGCGTGACAGAGCTTTCAAACTTTGGTCTGTATCCATCCGGAAATAAGGTAACGGATCAGCCGGAGATTCTCTTCGCAAGAATCGATGCACCGAAGATGCTCGAGGAGATCGAGAAGCGTTTCCCATCCAAGGTGGTTGAGGAAGAACCAAAGCCGGAGAAGAAAGCAAAGAAGGAAGAAAAGGTTGAGATTCCGACGCTCGATGCCGTTGTGAAAGAAGAAATCACAATTGATGAATTCAGCCGTATGCAGTTGCAGATGGGTGAGATCATCTCCTGCGAGGAAGTTGCAAAGTCGAAGAAGCTGCTTTGCTCTCAGGTAAAGGTACAGGGCAGAACATTGCAGATTGTATCCGGAATCAAGCATTACTATACACCGGAGCAGATGGTTGGTAAGAAGGTTGTTGTTATCACGAACCTGAAGCCGACAAAGCTTGCAGGCGTGTTATCCGAAGGTATGCTCCTTTGCGCCGAGGATTTCGAGGGGAACCTGGCACTGCTTACCGCAGAGAAGGATATGCCGGCCGGAGCAATGATCAGCTAGGAATAATAAAATAATAAATCAAAAACGACCGGTTGGTTTAAAACCAATCGGTCGTTTTTATATGTTGTTTCATATATTACCTGCATGCTTCATTATTTAGTTCGCATCTGTTGAAGTTGCAGTCTCAGTCACGATTGCGGAACTGATCATAGCAGCATCAATCTGCATGAAATCGCGGTCGCTGATGTAATATTTATTTCCATCTTCAATAATTTCAACAGTTATAACTTGCGGGTCGGCATAACTCATATTTTCACAACCGGCATTCAGGATGTCAATCAAGCCCTGCGAGAATAATGTTTCGTAATCAGTGAGAGAATAATCGTTATAAGTTCCAGCCTTCACATCGTTGTTAAATGTGTCGACATAAGCAGTTACTTCAGAAGAGGTCTGTGCGAACAGGTTGATCGGGTAAATCGTGACATCTACCAGATAAACACTGCCGTCTTTTCTTGCTTTATCTACCTTGTAATTAACCTTGCTGTAAATATTTTTGGCAAGAGACTCGAACTGCTCCCGCATCTCTGGCGCATCGTCAATATTCACACTGTAATAGGTGAGGATATTGTCAGTGAGCAGGTCAATGTTTGCCTGATAAAGGGCATCTGCATCCTCCTGATTGGCACCGGACGCCGCAATGTAATCCTTGGTTGCACCAAGATAATTGATTGCGATCAAACTCTTGATGTAGGTCTGATACCGCTTCTCCACATTCGCTGTACATGCGGTTAATGAAAAAATTAACAGCATACAAATCGGCAAAAGAGAAAATCGTTTGTATTTTTTTGCATGAATTTTCATGAAAAAGTTCATTTAAAGATCACCTCGTAATAATTTTTATATGATTAAACATACCCTTAGTGTATCATAAAGTGAAAGCAAATATCAATACACACATACTTTTTATTAAACCTTTTAATGCGGTCCCGGAGTGAACCATTATCGTCAATTCAAACGTCCGTTAAAGTAATTTGTATATAGATTGTTAATCATAAATCCCGTGTAAAAAAATGATGCATAAACGAAGTTCTTATGATATAATTAAGAAACATATTGGATAATGGACATTCGAAAGGAGAATTGCAGAATGGATGTAACGTTGAAGACCACATCGTTTGGTGGATATGACAAGAAGGCAGTAGAAAATTATATAGACGAATTGACAGCAGAACACGAGAAAGAGGTTGCAGATTTAAAGGCAAACGTATTGAAGCTGTCAGAGACAGTAAAGAATCTCCACACGATGAGAGAGGTTAACTTGAACGAATCTTCCAGCACGATCGAGAACCTCAAGAAGGTAAACGATGAGCTGCAGGTAGAAGTGACACAGCTCCGTGACAAGATGGCAGCGTACGAGACAAGAGAAGAAGAGTCAGCGAGCCGTTACGAGTCAATTTCCAGAACTTTGCTGGAGGCACGTGAGAGTGCAGATGCATTGACAAAGCAGACACAGAAGGAGTGCGGGGAGCTGCGCGCAAAGACAGAGGAAGAATGCGACAGACTGACACAGGAGACAAGCGATGCCTGCCGTCAGATGTCAGAGGAGACAACCGCAGAGTGCCAGCGTATGCATGCAGAGACGGTTGCAGCCTGTGAGAGACTCGATGCAGAGACAAAGAGCAAATGTCAGGAGCGCAAGGAATCCACATATGCAGAGTGTGAGCGCGTGAAGCGTGAGACGAGAGAAGAGACAGACAACCTGCGTGCAGAGACAGAGAGCGCATGTCAGTCTTTGAACGATCATACAGAGGAAACCTGTGCAAATATGCGCGCAGAGGCAACTGCAGAGTGTGAGGAGATGCGGAATCAGGCAAGAACAGAGGCATATAATACACGTATGTCTGTGAAGCGTGAGTGCGAGAGCGTAAGCGAATATATGGCACAGATGAAAGCAGCACTTGATAATGTAGTTATTTCCGTAGACAATACGATTAAGGTTGCAGATCAGGCATTCCCTGAGATCAGCAACAATTAGTCCGATTCAGAAAGCAGTATAGACGGGGCTGTCGCACATTGCGTGTGACAGCCTTATTAGATACCGAGGCTTTACGATACGATAAGGGGGCGAGTGGCATGGTAATTGAAAACAAATACCTCAGAAAAGCGATTGAAAAGACAAAATATATTGTGCTTGTAAAACGATATATCATCGATATGCCGGGTTCCAGTCTGGTATATGTTTCACCGAACGCATCCGAGATTGGTATGAATGTCGAGATGCTGAACAAAGGAATGAAATTGTCCGAGGATTATATCTATCCGTCGGATCGTGAGATGGTAATGAAAACCATTCATAATGCGATTGACAATCGTGTTCAGGATTACGTGCACGAATATCGTATGGTTGGAGACGATGGGGTGCTTCGACAGGTGCGGGTCAATATCTGTATCGAAGTTGTGTCAGAAGAAGAAAATACATATGAAGTAGAGTTTTATATCCGCGATATCTCTGCGGAGAAGGAAGAAGAAAAACAGGCGGAGATCAAACGGGCGATTGAAGAGCCAAACAGACGCATGCAGATTTCGCCGACGGGATCCCTGGTAATCAGCAAGCTGGATAATCCGGGCATGATTCCGCAGATTCAGAAGATGGAAATGATCATGAGTGGATTTTCACAACTCACTAATTTGTATTCTGTGTTTGTTGATGAGAATGGCAAGGTGGAATCTACACCAGTCGGACCTGCGACGGATCTGGGTGATTTCTATGATCTGTTTGAGACGCCAACCTACAAAGAGTTTTTCAAAACGATGAAGGAAGAGGTACTGGCAGAGATGAAGCCACATATCTTTGACCGCGAGGAAGGCGGTTATGGAAAGCTGGCAATGGCACCGATCTGCGTCGGTGATAATTTGCAGGGGTTCTGGGTGCTTGGCTCTTATACACCGGATGAGACAGAGCATCTGGAGGAAATTTACGAGCTTCATTGGACGACAGCAGAACTGGTATCGGATTTCCTGCTGCAAAGCTATAATTCTATTGTGGAATCTGCGAAGTCACGTGGCGCGGGCAAGAAGCTGCGTGAGGAGCTTGCACGACAGAGCATTGTCAACAATGCATTGTCGAAGATCAACAGCAAATTAAGCGAAGATGTAGAACAGGTCATTGGCGAGACGTTGCGTGAGGTCGCGCTGCATATGGATTTGGACCGCATGTTCTTATATACATTTGACAAGGACAATCCAAAAGCATACAGTCTGCGAAGTTATTTCGATGTATCCGGTGAGATGCCGAGTGACGATATATTGACTTTGCTTCCGGAGCGTTTGTATCTTGTGGTAGACGCGATCAAGCGCGGCAATGGCTGTTGTATGCTTGACCGTACCAATATGACACAGCGCGATGTAATCAACCTGATGCGGTATAATTTCCGGGCGGAGATCGCATATCCGATTTATCTGGAAGGAAGATTGTACGGTATTTTGATTTTTGCAGAGTCGAAATCGGAACGAATCTGGACAAAAGAAGAACTTCGTTTCTCACAGAGTATCTCTCTGCTGATCCAGAATATGCTGGAAAATGCAGATGGCGATGATAATGTGCGAAATGTGAATAAACATCTGATAGAAACATACAATAGTTTCCATGAGGGCATTTTTATCCGGGATCTGTACACGGGTTATGTATTCTTCTCCAACAAGGCACTCAATGACATGCTTGGATATGATCTGACTGGTGGCGACAGCCGCAAGATCCTGAAGAATCTGCGCGATAAATTTGAGCATATGGATGGTGTCCGCAAGGATATTGCCGGACGGAAGATCACAAACTGGTGCAGCTATGTGCCAGCATTGGACGAGATCATGGATATCACGGAAGTGCCGATTGAATGGTTACAGGGAGGCGCTGCAACCATGATTATTATGAAAAAAGCTAAGGATAATTAGGAAATTTCCGATATATAGATAGGAGGAACAAGACGTGGCAAGTTCAGACATTGGAATCGACTTAGGAACCGCCAGTATATTAGTCTATGTCAAAGGAAAGGGCGTCGTATTGAAGGAGCCGTCCGTAGTTGCCTATGACAGAGATACCGAACAGATCATGGCAATCGGGGAAGAGGCAAGACTGATGCTCGGAAGAACACCTGGGAATATCGTTGCGGTGCGTCCGCTCAGACAGGGTGTTATATCCGATTATAAAACGACAGAAAAGATGTTGAAATATTTTATCCAGAAGGCAGTGGGCAAGAGCTTCTTCGGTAGAAGACCACGTATTAGTGTATGTGTGCCATCCGGTGTTACGGATGTAGAGAAGCGTGCTGTTGAGGATGCGACCTATCAGGCGGGTGCCAGAGATGTCTATATCATTGAGGAGCCGGTTGCAGCCGCAATCGGAGCCGGTATTGACATTTCCAGACCATGCGGAAATATGATCGTAGATATCGGAGGCGGTACTTCGGATATCGCAGTTATTTCACTGGATGGCGTGGTTGTATCATCGTCCATCAAGGTAGCGGGCGATGATTTCGACGATGCGATCGTTCGTTTTATGCGGAAACGTCATAATCTGTTGATCGGTGAGCGTTCGGCAGAGGAGATCAAGATCAATATTGGAACTTGTTACAAACGACCAGAGAATATCTCTATGGATATCCGTGGACGAAATCTGGTAACCGGACTTCCAAAGACGGTAACGGTATCTTCGGATGAGACCGAGGAGGCGCTGCGCGAGGTGACATCCCAGATCGTGGATGCAGTACATTCGGTATTGGAGCGTACACCACCGGAGCTGGCAGCTGATATCGCAGACCGTGGAATTGTGTTGACTGGTGGCGGTGCATTACTGCACGGACTCGAAGATCTGATCGAGGAGAACACCGGAATCACAACGATGACAGCCGAGGAACCACTGACTGCAGTGGCAATCGGTACAGGTAAGTATATTGAGTTTTTGAGTGAGCGAAAGTAGAAAGTAGGAAAACGATGGTAAGAGGGTTGTACACGGCATGGACCGGACTTCGCAACGAGGAAAAGAGAATGGATGTTGTGACAAACAACATGGCGAACGCGGACACGACCGGCTACAAAAAGGTGGACGTTACATCGCAGTCTTTTGACCGCCAGCTGGCAGTCAAGATTGACGATCCAACGATCGGACCGAACATAAAGCAGGGCATCGGCGGCGTGAACCTCGGCGTGAAGATCGGAGAGACGTATTATGATATGTCTCAGGGAAATTTCAGACAGACAGAAGACCAGTACAATTTGGCATTATCCGGCAGCGGATTTTTTACCATCAGCACAACAGACAAGAGTGGAACGACAACGACACGCTACACGCGCGATGGCGATTTCACTGTAACCAGGGACGGTTATCTTGTGACAAAGGATGGCGATTATGTGCTGGCGGAAGGCGGTAATCGTATACAGATTCCGAATGCAAATCTGGTCAAGATCAGCGTAAATCAGGCGGGAGAAATTTACTCTGGCAATACGTATGTTGCGAAATTGCAGTTGGTTGATTTTCAGAGCTACGACGCATTATCCAGCTATGGTGAGAATATGTACGAAGCCGTGAATGGCGCCGTACAGACACAGGCGGATGCAACAGTCAATCAGGGATATCTGGAAATGTCAAATGTCAATATGGTCACAGAGATGGTTGATATGATCGCGGTCACAAGAGCGTATGAGACAAATCAGAAGATGGTTCAGACGATCGACCAGACCTTGGACAAGGCAGTCAATGAAATCGGACGGTTATAGTGGAAGATAATAGGAGGTAGTAGCGTATGATGCGATCACTTTGGACGGCTGCATCCGGTATGCGGGCACAGCAGGTCAATGTAGATACAATTGCAAATAACGTAGCAAATATTAATACGATTGGTTATAAATCACAGCAGGCGAGCTTTAAGTCGCTGCTGTATCAGAACCTGCAGTCGACATCGACGAATAATGCAGGCGAGAACAAGCCGGTTGCGGCAGAGGTAGGTCTTGGCAGCCGTGTGGCAGCGATTACAAGTACATTTACACAGGGAAACTTGACGCATGTGGAGAATCCGTTCAGTGTAGCGCTGGAAGGGGATGGTTTCTTCCAGATTCGCACGGAGAGTGGAGAATTGCAGTACACAAGAGATGGTTCGTTTGAAATCTCGCCGGTTGCAAATGGAAACATGCTTTGTACATCTGACGGAAATCCGGTTCTGGATGCATATGGAAATCAAATCATATTGCCATCTAATCGTGTGGCAACGGATCTGGTAGTTAATCAGGATGGCACTCTGGCATTCCCGGATGGTACAGGGAACCCAGCAGTGATTACAGATGCGAATGGACGTCCGGTCAAGTTTGGTATTTACCAGTTTAATAATCCGGCAGGTCTTTCCAAGGAAGGCAGCAACAATTATTCGGTAACCGTCGCAAGTGGCGCGGCAGTTGCGGAGAATGGAAATGCGGCAGTGAAGCAGACAAAGACGCATCAGTATTACACGGAGGCATCGAATGTCGATGTGGCAAATGAGATGGTTAACCTGATCGTGGCACAGCGTGCATACGAAATGAATTCCAAAGCAATTCAGGCATCCGACGAAATGATGCAACAGGCTAACGCTCTTCGTTAGGTAGAGGAAAGGTGACCTTATGGAAAACATCACAAACCTTACAAATAAAGATTATTCATCCTATGTGACACAGGCACAGACGAGCAACTTAACCAATCAGATCAAGAAATCAACCTCCTCAGATGCAACTGATGAGGAGATGCTTGCAGCATGCAAAGAGTTCGAAGCATATCTGGTTGAGCAGGTGTACAAGCAGGTGCAATCCACAATTAAGTCCGACAGCGACGAGGACGACAACCCATATGCAGACTACGCATATGACCTGCAGGCACAGCAGTATGCAAAGCTGGTCAGCGATCAGGGCAAGCTTGGTCTGGCACAGCAGTTATACGAATCTATGAAGAAACAGAACGCGGCAATCACGCCGGAGGAACTGCATGAGCAGGAACAGGCTGCGGCAACTACGCAGACACAAAATGCATAAAATACAAATAGGATCATGACATGATTAGAGAAGGCTACATAGAAAAAATCGTATATAAAAGCGACGAAACGGGCTATTGTGTGATGTCCGTGGAAGGCGAAGAAGGTGAAGAGATCTTCGTTGGCACCCTGCCGGGTGCCGGTGAAGGTCTCTATGTGATTGCAGAGGGAGAATACGTGAATCATCCGCAGTATGATATTCAGTTCAAATTCTCCTCCTGCGAGATTCAGATGCCGAAGGATACACTTGGAATCGAGCGGTATTTAGGCTCTGGTATCATCAAGGGCATTGGCGCCGTTTTGGCGAAGAAGATCGTCAAGAAATTCAAGGATGACACCCTTCGGATCATCGAGGAGGAACCAGAACGTCTTGCGGAGATCAGCGGAATTTCCGAGCGAAAGGCACAGGCGATTGCGACTTCGTACATGGAGAAGAAGGAATTTCAGGAGGTTGCCATTTTTCTGGCACAGTATGGAATTTCGGTGAATCTGGCAATTCGCATCTTCAATACATATGGAAATAAAGTTTATGATATCCTGCGCGGCAATCCATATAAGTTGGCGGAGGATATTTCCGGTATCGGATTCCGGATCGCGGATGATATCGCAAAGCGCATGGGAATTGCACAGGATTCTGAATTCCGTTTGCGGTCGGCTGTGCTGTATGTGCTGAATATGGCAGGCGGCGAAGGGCATATGTACCTGCCGAAACAGCTTTTGCTGCGTCGCTGTGTGGAACTGACGCGTGACACGGCGACGGATGTCGAGGGCATCTATGGACAGTCAGCACTTGGCTATGCAGAATACGCAGACGCGACAAGTGCGGAATCGGCGTACGAACAGACGGTTTCCCTGTTTGAACAGCAGTTGATGGAGCTGCTGATCGCAGGCAAGATCATGATCAAGCAGATCGATGAAGAAGATGTCGTCTATCTGGCATCGAATTATTATGTGGAGCTGAATTCTGCAAGACTGCTTACCGATCTGCAGCTTCGCTATGATATGGAACAGGACGAGCTGGAACGAGAAATTCAGAAGATTGAAAAAGAAGAAAAACTGACATTGGATGAGCTGCAGCGGACAGCTGTAAAATCGGCGATCGAAGCCGGGGTGGCAGTTATTACCGGTGGTCCCGGAACCGGAAAAACGACGATCATCAATGTTATTATCAAATATTTCTCCAAGAAAGGTATGGAGATCAAGCTTTGTGCACCGACCGGGCGCGCAGCGAAGCGTATGACCGAGTCGACCGGATGGCCGGCACAGACGATTCACCGTCTGCTGGAAATCAGCGGTGCGATGGATGAGGACAGCAAAAATCAGGACGATCACGGCATGCATTTTTCACGAAATGCAGACAATCCACTCGAATGTGATGCGATCATCGTGGATGAGATGTCGATGGTTGATGCGTATATCTTTTATTCACTCGTGCAGGCGGTTCCATATGGAACGAGACTGATCTTCGTCGGGGATGTAAACCAGCTTCCTTCCGTGGGTGCCGGAAATGTGCTGAAGGATATTATCAATTCGGGCTGCTTCCCGGTTACGACGCTGAACAAGATCTTCCGGCAGGAGGATGGCAGCGACATCGTATTTAATGCGCATAAGATCCAGCGTGGCGAGCATCTGATCCTGACGAACAAGAGCAAGGACTTCTTCTTTATCCCACAGCGGACAGCATCGCAGATCATCGAGGAAGTACAGACACTCACGATGAAGAATCTGCCGAATTACTATGGATTTTCACCGCAGGAAATCCAGATCCTGTGTCCGATGCGGAAATACGAAGTCGGCGTGGAGAATATGAACCAGAAGCTGCAAAACCGTCTGAATCCGAAGGCGAAGGACAAGCCCGAGCATGTGCGTGGCGATGTGACCTTCCGAAAGGGCGACAAGGTCATGCAGATCAAGAATAATTACCAACAGGAGTGGAAGATTTACGGTGTTTCCAAGACAGGTACCGGCAGAGGCTATGTGCTGGATGAAGGTGTCGGTGTATTTAACGGAGATATGGGCGTGATTACCGATATCAGTGATTACGATGAGGAGCTGACAATCCTGTTTGACGACGGACGAGAGAGTGTTTATAACTATAAAGAGCTGGATCAGATCGAGCATGCATTTGCCGTGACGATTCATAAATCACAGGGTAGTGAGTATCCGGCAGTTATCATTCCGCTGCTTGGCGGAAACCGGAAACTGATGAACCGGAATCTGATTTACACAGCAATCACGCGTGCGAGACAGCTGGTTATTATCGTCGGTGATGTAAATTTGGTAAACCAGATGGTTGATAATTCCGAGGAGCAGAAGCGGTACACGTCGCTGGCACTTCGGTTAGAGGAGTTAAATGAGAGTATGGAATAAACTTGTGAATTGGATATATCCGCCGACCTGTCCGCTTTGTGGCGATGTGACAGGGAGACAGGCTGGACAGGTGTGTGACGAGTGCAGACCGATGATTGATTATCCGGCACAGCCAGTTTGCATGCGGTGTGGGTGCGAGATCACTGATGAGGAAGCGGAGCTGTGTGAGGATTGTACGCGGCATACACGGACATATATACAGGGCTTTCCGGCGATGAAATACCAGTATCCACTTGATGAGAGTCTGGCGCGGTTCAAGTATCACAATCAGCGTGATTATGCAGCATTCTATGCAGGACAGATCGTGAAACGGCATGGACTCACATTGCAGAGTCTGGGGATTGATGCGCTGATTCCGATCCCAATCCATAAGCGCAAGCTGGAGAAGCGTGGTTACAATCAGGCGGAGCTTCTGGCAGATGCACTTGGAAAGAAACTGGATATACCGGTCGAACGGGAACTGCTTGCACGCGTGGTCAATACGGAACCACAGAAAAGTCTGGACCCCGAGCACCGCGAGCAAAATTTAAAAAAGGCTTTTCAATGTATAGAAAAAAGTGTAAGCTATAAGAAAGTATTGTTGGTCGATGATATTTACACGACGGGGGCTACGATCGAGGCATGTACGAAGAGTCTGCATGCGGCGGGAATCCCGGATGTTTATTATACAAGTGTAGCAATCGGAACCGGAAGATGAAAGTGATATAGAGATTGTGTCAGAATAGATAGAGGGAGGAACAAATCATGGAACTGATGAATTGCAGAAACTGTAAGAAGTTATTTAATTATATTGCGGGCGAAAAGCTGTGCCCTGCATGTAAAGAAAAGCTGGAAGAGAAGTTTCAGAAAGTAAAGAAATATATCGAGGAGAATCCACGCGAGAATATCAATCAGGTAGCGGAAGCGTGTGATGTTACGATCAAGCAGATCAAATACTGGGTGCGCGAGGAACGTTTATCCTTTACCGATGATTCTCTGGTTGGTCTGGAATGTGAGCGCTGCGGCAAGATGATCCACAGCGGAAGATTCTGTAAGGAGTGTGCAGGCGGACTGGCAGATGCGATGACAAACGCTTACAAGCGGGAACGCCAGCAGGCGGTTCGGAAGAGTTCCGCTGGTAAGATGCGATTTCTTGACTAATCCAGTGGATGAAAAGCAGGCAGGGATTGCTTCTGTATAAAATACATAAAACAGAGAAGAGACATATGCACAAATGCTGGTGCATGTGTCTTTTTTTACATAAAAAGGGTTATGATACAGGGAAAACTTCCGATATTCATATTGAAGAATCGTAATTGCAGGAGACTGCGGCTTGCGAAAGATAAGAAAAAGGAGGGAGAAGCAATGAGAATAGGAACCTATAATATGATCAGTCAGATTTATGGCAACACAGGCACCAAGAAGACGAAGACTTCTGGAACAACCGGATCAGGAAGCTTTTTGGATCAGGTATCTTTCTCAAGCATGGGAAAAGATATGCAGACAGCAAAGACAGCACTGGGCAATACACCAGATGTCAGAGAGTCCAAGATTCAGGATCTGAAGCGCCGGATTGACAACGGCACATATGATGTGAGCGTGGATGATTTCGCACAGAAATTACTGGACAGTTACAGCAAGACAAATATCTAAAAGAGGATGCGACATGGCAAGTATAATTGAGAATCTGATTACGGAATTGAATGATGAGTATGCATTGTATGAGCAGCTTCTGCAGGTGTCGATGGAGAAGACGGGTGCGATTGTATCGAACAATCTTGACCGTCTGTCTGAGACAACCGAGAAGGAGCAGCGTCTGGCAGATGCGCTTGCAAGCGTGGAACACAGACGGCGCGAGACAATGACAAATGTAGCGAATATCTTAGGCAAACGACCAGATGATGTCAAGGTGATGGACGTTGTTACATTTCTGGAAGGACAGCCGGAATTCCATGATCCGCTGCTTGCGATCAACGAGAAGCTGGCGAAGCTTGCACGGAAGGTGCGGGAAGTAAACGGACATAATCAGAATCTGATTCAGGATGCACTTGAAATGATCGAGTATAACATCAATCTGATGCAGAATTTAAACCGGGCGCCGGAGACGGCAGAGTATTCGAAAGAGATGTTCAAGAGCAACGCTGCATATGCAGGCGGTGCCGATGTACCGGGCAGATTTGATGTACAGAATTAACGGGAATAAGGGAGTAAACGTATGGCAGGAACGATGGGACGGTTGTCCGTTGGCGTAACAGGACTTCAGACAAGTCAATATGCGTTAAATGCAACCGCACATAATTTAATAAATACACAGACTGAGGGCTATACCAGACAGCAGGTACTCCTGACAGACCAGTCATATAACAGAGTCGCAACGGACTCATATTATATCAATAACGTAGGTATGGGAGTTGTAACGGCGCAGATCCGACAGGTGCGCGACCAGTTTGCAGATGATACCTACCGCACAGAGAGCGGGCGTATGAGCTACTACAAGGCGCAGTATGAAACCGTCTCAGAGATAGAGAATTATTTCGGTGAGTTAGAGGGTAAGGATTTTAACACGACGTTAAACGATATGTGGACATCCATGCAGGAGCTGCAGAAGGAGTCGAACAGTATCGTAACGCGGAGCTCCTTTATCTCAAATGCACTCACCCTGATCGATCGTGTGCAGACGATACGTTCCAGTCTGATCGAGTATCAGCGGAATCTGAACACGGAGATCAAGGATCAAGTCAAGACAGTCAATGATCTTGCATCTACCATCTATGAACTCAACCAGCAGATCCGTGCGGTTGAGGCAGGAAATGTGGAAAAAGCAAATGACTTAAAGGACAAGCGGAATCAGGCACTTGATAAGCTTTCTTCTATTGTGAATACCGAAGTCGTAAACAACGAAGACGGTACGGTAGAGGTGTATCTGGAAGGACATACACTGGTTACGCTTGGAAGAACCTACACACTGACGACACAGAAGGTGTGTGAGAATGAGAAATATCAGCAGAATTACGGATTCACAGGTTCTTCGACGGACTTCCTGATGCCGGTATGGGAGCAGGATGGCGATCCTTTGTTTAATATAAACCGGGTACCGACCGCGGACAGTAACAGCGATATCGGTTCTCTGAATGGTCTTATGATGTCGCGGGGTTATTTTATCAGTAACTACACGGACGTACCGACAAAGCCGACGAAACCGCTGGAGAAAGATTTTGCTAACAATGCGGATTATCAGACGGCGATGGCGCAGTACGAGCAGGACGTCAAAGATTATGTAAAAGATCTGGAATATTTTAATACGTATGTGGAACCATACACGATTACGAATCTGGAGGCACAGTTTGATGTGCTGATTCATGCGATGGTGACACAGATCAACGATACGTTGTGTCCGAACAAAACCGTGACGCTGGCAGATGGTTCTACCGTAAAGGTGTTGGACGAGGATACTGCAGGTATCGGCATGGGTTCAGGTAATGAGTATCCGGGCACCGAGTTGTTTACGCGAAACAGCGTGGAGCGGTACACAGAGCGTACACTGACGTTGGCAGATGGAACGACACAGACGTTCAAGGTATATAACGAAGAAAATCCGGACGATTTCTATTCGCTTTATACGATCGGAAACCTGAAGGTGAACGAGAAGCTGTTACAGAATCCGTCCCTGCTTCCACTCTCCCGTGTATCGGGTGAGGAGGCACAGACAATCGCAGATGAGTTGCTGGCACGGTGGAACGATAAGTTTGCAACGGTCAGTCCGAATTCTCTGGTGCAGTGCAATTACAAAGATTATTACAGCGGTATGATGGATGATCTGTCAGACCGTGGTTACACATACAAATCCATGATGGAAACCGGACAGCAGGCAGTGTCCGACGCCGAGAATACGAGACAGCAGCTGCTTGGCGTATCCTCTGATGAGGAGTTATCCAGCATGATCAAATTCCAGCATGCATATAATGCGTCCTCCCGATACATCAACACCGTATCCGAGATGATTGCTTATCTGATCGAGAAGCTGGGTGCATAAAAGAAACGATAATTCGCAATTGACAAAGAAGGAGTGGAAGCGATGCCATCTACATTTTTAGGACTCAATACAGGTCTTTCGGGACTGACATATTTCCAGACGGCGCTGAATACAACCGCGCACAATATATCCAATGCGGATACAAAAGGATATTCCAGACAGAACGTGCAGGCTTCCGCATCGGACGCCTTACGCCTGAACAAGACGTATGGTATGATGGGAACCGGTATTACCGCTTCAGCCGTAGAACGTCAGAGAAATGCATATTACGACACGAAATACTGGTCTGCAAATTCCAAGTACAGTCAGTACAATTCACAGCATGCCAATCTCGAACAGTTACAGACGTATATGAACGAAATGACTTCCGAGGCAGGCTATACAAAATGGATGGCAGAGATGTCCGATGCCATGCAGGATCTCTCGACAAAGCCAGCCGATTATACAACGCGAATCTCCTTTGCGCTTACGGCAGATTCTTTCACAGACATGGTGAATGAGCTTGCAAGCAATTTCCAATCGACGCAGAAGACGATCAACGATGAGGTTGAACTTGCAGTCAGCGAAGTGAACTCGCTTGCAAAGCAGATCTACGAGTTGACACAGGAGATTATCACAGTCGAATTAAAGGGTGGAAATGCAAACGACCTGCGTGATAAGCGGGGCGTATGTATCGACACATTATCCGAATATATCAATGTTGATGTGGACGAGCGAAGCATCATGTATGGTGTGGGAAATGATCAGGTCGAAGCAAATGCCAAGACTCTGACGATCCGTATTAATGGTGAAATCCTGGTCGATGAGCTTGGTTACAATGAACTGACCATAGTTCCACGGGAGCAGAAGGTGAACCAGAACGATCAGGATGGTCTGGTTGATATTTATTGGAAGAACGCGGATGATACTGCGGGAGAATTCTTCAATACGGCGAATACAACCGGAAGAATCGCAGGTCTGTTCAACATCCGTGACGGCAACAATGGTGAGGTATTTTCCGGAAAAACAACTGCTGTATCGGACAATCCACCGGAAGTGACAGTATCGCTTGCAGAGAGTGTTGCCATGAAAGATCTGAACATTCCAAGCGAGGGAACAATTACCCTGAACGGTAAAGATTATCTGTACGACGGCTGGACGGCCGAGTATGATGCAGCCGGAAAGCTGAATAACTTTACATTTAAAAATATGACGATGATTGATGAGAAGAATGCGGAAGTAACAGCTATCTTCCCGACAGGTATCGACGGACGTCAGGCACAGATTGGCGTCAAAAATATGACAAAGGGTATTCCGTATTATCAGGCAAAGTTAAATGAGCTGGTGCGTGTATTCTCCAAGTACATGAACGACCTGACAAGCGCGGGTGCCGATGCCGATGGAAATCCGGGACTTGATGCATTTACCGCACAGGCACCGGATGGACACGATTTCGTATTGAAGGGCAGCATGCAGGGAACTGGAACGATTTCTTCCGGCGACGACAGCTATTACCGTCTGAACGGACTGAACTGGGAGCTGAACCAGCAGTGGAAGACCGATCCGAAGAAGATTGTTGTGTCTTACAAGGAAGATATCGATCAGGGCAACATAGAGGCAAGGGGCATCTTGGAAAAGATGATGGCTGGACTGACGGATACATCGATGTTCCAGCAGGGTAATGTCTCACATTTCCTGCAGGCAATCACAACAAACATGGCGGTCGATACAAAGAAAAATGAGGTATTTGCAGCAAATCAGGATGATATCCGATACACGATTGATAACCAGAGAGCATCTATTTCCGGTGTCGATAAGAACGAGGAAGGTTCGAATCTGACGAAGTTCCAGGAACTGTACCGGCTGGCATCTAAGGTAATATCTGTATTGAATGAAGTATATGACAAACTGATTAACGAGACTGGTGTATAAGGCTGACGCCTTGGAGGTAGGAATATGAGAATTACAAATCAGATGATCTCCAATAACTCTCTGCGGAATATGCAGAAGACGATGGCAAATGTGGACAACCGCACAACGCAGATGGAGACGGGAAAGAAAATTACAAAGGCATCCGAAGATCCGGTTGTTGCTGTGCGTGCTTTAAAGCTTCGTACGATGGTAACGCAGCTGGAACAGTACAAGGATAAGAATATCGGTGATGCAGAGTCGTGGTTGAAGATTACAACAACCTCTCTGGACAACATCACTTCACGACTCGAAGATATCCAGAGCTATTGTACACAGGGCTCGACGGATTCGTTCAATACCTCCGACCGAAGCGCGATCATTGATGTGTTAAAAGAGATGCAGGATATGATCAACAGTGAGGGAAATTCAACCTACGCTGGACGTTATATTTTCTCTGGCTATAAGACGGATCGTTCTCTGGCATTTAACGAGACAGAAGATATCAAGAAATATTCATACAAGATTACACAGCATTTGAATGCGGACAATCTGGATATGAAAACGGTCGTATTAAACGGCGTGAACAATGAAGATGTAGATGGGATTCTGGCAGGCACAAGTACCTATGTAAAGCCGGATAAGGAGCAGGTCTATCGTCTGAATCTGGCATATGAGGGCATTTCAAGTAAGGATAGCCAGGGCAATGCAGCACTTTCCCTGAAAGCACTGGATGCAAATGGTAACACAATCGATTTAAGCGGATTTAAGCAGACGATTAAGACTACTGCGGATGCAGATACGTATTATCAGGTAGGACCGGACGATATCAACATCATTGAGGAAACCGGCGAAATCATCTTTGGCGAAAACGTGTACAATACACTCAAACAGGCAGACGATATCGTAGTTGACTATGCAAAAAATAAGTTTGAGGCAGGTGACCTCCGCCCGGAGCATTATTTCGATTGTACGCAGTACACGGAGCAGTCGGATGGAAGTATTAAGACTGTGGACTACGATACATATGACCGGACGCAGGCGATTTATTATGAAGTGAATTTCAGCCAGAGTATTCAGGTCAACACGGAGGGAAAGAACATCATCAACGATGATATGAGCAACAACATCAATGATCTGATCTATACGTTGCAGGAATTGGATGCAGCAGAGAAGATGCAGACAAAACTCAAAAATATGCTTTCTGATACCCAGTATGCATCGAATGATGATGCAGTCAAGCAGATCAACGCCATGCTGGAAGATATCAACGTCGAAATCGCTATTAAGAAGGAGACGATGCAGAAGACATTTGCGAAGAACATCACGAACTTCCAGGGATATATGGATCAGGTATCTGCGATCCAGTCTGATGTCGGAAGCCGTATGACAAAGCTTGACATGATCAGGACTCGCGTGACAGAACAGTACAGTACATTCAAGGAATTAAAGTCCGAGAATGAGGATGTGAGCACGGAAGAGGCAGCACTGAACTTTAAGGAAGCGAATGTCGTATATGAGGCAGCGCTTGCAGCTACGAGCAATCTGGTCAGAGCATCGCTGATTGATTATTTGTAGAAAATAATTCCGTCATGCAAATAAGCAGCGAGACTGCTTGCAGGCGGAGTTGCATATTTATATGACGGATAAACAGACATAAGCATGTAGGGCGATAGCCCGGAATGCGCATGTATGTTACGATTTCGAGAGTTCGAAGAACGGAGAAATCGTTATTATTGTAATAAAGAGAAACGATTTCCGAATTTTGAGGAGGGATAAAGCATGGTAGCAGAAACAAGATTATTTGGTACAGTCGACATCGCGGAGGACAAGATTCTGGAGTTCCCGATGGGACTGATCGGATTTGAGAATTTGAAGAAATTTGCAATTATTTATGACAGTGACCGGGAGGTGCGTTCGAAGATCAGCTGGTTACAGTCGATGGAGGAGCCTGCACTGGCACTTCCGATCATCCATCCATCTGAACTGATTGATGATTACGGTCCGATCGTGGAGGACGAGCTGATGAAGAACATCGGTGATCCTGCAGATGCGGATATTCTGATGTTTGTCACATTGTCGATTCCTTCGGACTTAACGAAGATGACAGCGAATCTGAAGGCACCGATCATCATCAACACAGAGGGCAGAAAAGCCATCCAGGTGATCGTGGAGAACGAAGATTACAAGGTGAAATTCAATGCCTACGAGGCAATCCAGAAGATGAAAGAAAAGGCAGGTGAGTAATATGTTAGCACTATCCAGAAAACAAGGCGAATCTATCGTGATAGGCAATAACATTGAGATCACTGTGCTCGAGGCGAAGGGCGATCAGGTAAAGATCGGTATCTCCGCACCGAAGAGCGTGCCTGTCTACCGCAAGGAAATCTACGCACAGATTCAGGAAGAAAACCGTGAAGCTGTGGCGAATCTCGACGTAGAAAGTTTGAAAAAACTCTTATAAAGTGGTAAAGTATGAGTGATTAGTTGACGATACAACTAGTAGGAAACTATAGGCGTATGCCGTTCATGGATGGAAGGCATACAAGGTTCACGCAAGGAGGCGTATAGATTATGGGAATGGATGGAATCGGAGGCGTAGGAGCCTTAAATGTAAGTTCACAGACAAGAGTGACACGTCCGCAGTCTGAGACCGTGGATGTGAACACAGGCAGTACTGCCGGGCAGCAGCAGGTACAGGTTGCAAGCCTGCCACCGGTTGGTGGAAAAGGCAGCAGCGATAATAATAGCAAGCCGGGCCAGCAGCAGGATCGTGGTGCGGTACAGACCGATCAGGAAGTTGCACCGGATAAGATCAAGGCAGCTGTTGACGATCTGAACAAAACTGTAAAGCAGGCAAATCCAATGCATCATACACAGCTCAGCTTCAAGTATCATGAGGATACAAACCGGATTTCAATCACGGTTACAGACAGTGATACAGATGAAGTCATCCGTGAGATTCCGCCGGAGAAGACACTCGATATGCTTGCAAAGGCATGGGAGATGGCAGGACTTCTGGTTGATGAGCGTCGGTAAAAAGATACCATAATTAGGAGGTATTAGTTATGGCAATGCGTATGACAGGTCTCGTATCCGGTATGGATACCGAGAGCATGGTAAAAGAACTGGTCAGTGCCAGCTCTGAAAAAGTAAATAAAATCAAGCAGAAAAAGCAGGATGCCGAGTGGAAGAAGGAAATCTGGAGTGGGCTGAATACAAAGATTTATAACTTCTACAAGACACAGCTTTCTGCATTCAAGTCAGTTAGTAATTATAAGACCAAGAAGGCAACGGCCAGTGATGAGACCAAGGTAACGGTCAAGGCAGGTGCAGGTGCTACAAATGGTACACATTCGGTATCCGTAGAGCAGACAGCATCTTCTGCATATCTGACGGGTGACAATATCAAGATAAAAGGGAATTCCTATACCAGATACACTGACGCAGGACTTGCTACAAAGTTTGCGGATATGACAGGTGCATCCGGACAGAGCCTGAATCTGGCAGGACAGAAGATATCTATCTCTGATGGAACTAAAACGCTGAAATACGAGCTTGGCGGAACCGGGGCAGATGGTGTTGCATCCCTTTCCGAACTAAACGAGAAGCTTGCGAAGGAAGAGAACTTCAAAGGCTTGTCTGCAAGCATCAAGGATGGAAAGCTGACATTTACGAACACGACCGCGAAAACGGCAGATGATGGCAGCAAGAGCGGAACGACTTACACTGTGAAGGCAGATGCACTTGGCATCGACGGTACCGTCGGTTACGACAAGGATGCGACAGCCGGAAATACCGTGAGCGCTGCGTTTACCGCGAAGGTGGCAAATAACTTTACAAGCGCAGATATCTCGGGAACCACGAAATTAGCGGATCTTGGAATCAAGGTTGGAACAACATTTTCAGTCAATGGCAAGGATTTTGTCGTGGATGACAAGTCAACGATCAATGATTTCACGACAGCTGTCTCCAAGATGGGTGTCTCTGCAAGCTTTGATGCATCCCATGGAAGATTTTATTTTAATGCATCGAAGACAGGGGCTGCGAATGATTTCAATCTGACATCCAGTGACAGCAGTGCATTGGAAGCTCTAGGACTTGGAAGCGGTGCGGAAAAGGTAGATGCAAGAGATGCGATTATCTACTATAACAATGTAAAATATACGAGTGACAGTAATACATTGACAGTCAATGGTCTTACGATCACAGCAAAGGCAAAGACAGATTCTGCAGTTAATATCGAGGTTGCTGCGGATGTTGACAGTGCATATAACACAATCAAGAATTTCGTCAAGTCATATAATGAACTGATTGACGAGATGAATAAATATTATAACGAAAAAGATGCCGGATATGATGCTTTGACGGATGATGAAAAAGAAAAGTTATCCGATACGCAGATCGAGAAGTGGGAAGAGAAGGCAAAGCAGGGATTGCTGCGCCGGGATTCTACATTGCAGACACTGCTTTCCGGCATGCGTACGACCTTGAATCAGGGCGTGCAGGTAACAATGGCAGATGGAAGTACGAAGACGATGACCTTGGCTTCCCTTGGTATTGTGACCGGTGATTATACAGAGAACGGCAAGCTTCATATCCTCGGTGATGAGGATGATGACCAGTACTCTTCTGAGACGAATACGTTGAAGAATCTGCTGGAAAGTGGAAGTGATATCGTAGGACAGGTAATCGGCGGAACTACGAGTACCTCTGGCGTTGGTACACAGATGTATGATTATCTGCGGAAATCCATGACACGTATCGAAGGTGCGCGAAGCACACAGACGTTCTACAATGACAAGACGCTGGATAGCGAGATCGATGATTATGATGATGACATTGATAAGTGGGATGAAAAACTCCAGAAGCTTGAAGATAAGTATTATGATCAGTTCTCGAAGATGGAATCTGCGATGGCAAAGCTGCAGAGTCAGCAGTCATACCTGTCATCTTTGTTCGGAAGTTGATAGAACGTGTGGGCAGGCTGGAGCCAGTCAGTGAAAGTAATACAAAGAACAGAAAAAACCTGTGCCATATGGGGTTATAATTGTAACAGATTATGATTGTAATATGAGAAACAGCAGGTATCCGGAGGGTTAGAACATGGCATATAACATGGCAGCAAAAGCATATGGAATGGGGAAAGTAGAGACAGCGACACCGGCAGAACTTACCCTGATGCTTTATGAGGGTGCCGTAAAATTCTGCAATATCGCAGAGGTAGCACTCGAGAAGAAGGATTATGAGAAGACGAATACGAATATCCAGAAGTGCCGGAATATCATTGTGGAGCTTACATCGACACTGAATATGAAATATCCGGTGGCAGAGGACTTCAAGCGGATGTATGACTATATCTTTGCACTTCTGACCGAGGCGAATATGAAGAAGGACATGGAACTTCTGGAGCGGGCTTTGGAAGAACTCCGCGGTATGCGTGATGTGTGGAAGGAAGTTATGAAGAAGGCGAAAGGACCACAGCTTTCTCTTGATCCGCTGTAAGCATCATGGCGTTGTGATAACCGGATGAAAAAGCAGAAGCGTACGGGAGGTATCTATGGATCAGACAGGAACATATGTGAAGATTATGAGAGAATCTCTCGAACGGAAGCAGAATTATCTGACTGAGATTTTGCAATTGACGAACAGCCAGGCTGTGCTTGCAAATGCAGAGAAGTTTGATGAGGATGAATTTGCATTGATCGTCGACAGGAAGGACATGCTGATCGGGAACATCAACGAGATTGACAAAGGGTTTTCTTCTGTCTATGACCGTGTGCGAAGTGAGATCCAGAGCAACCCGGCGGCATACCGGGAGGACTTGAAAACAGTACAACAGCTGATCCGCACATGCGTGGATCTGGGTATGCAGATTGAAGCGGCCGAAGAGAGAAACCGCGTGGTGATGGAGCAGGTATTCTCTGCAAAGTTCCAGGGGGTCCGCCAGATGAAACAGTCAAAGTCTGTAGCAAACAAATATTATAAGTCGATGGCAAACGGCATGGTGAACGATTCCCTGCTCTATGACCGGAAACAATAATCATTTGAGCCGGAAGGAACCACGCAGAAAAGTATATTAAAAAAAATAATAAAAAAGGGGTTAAGGATATAAATTCATAACCGATATATAAGGTGTAAGGAACAAACAATACAAGTTCCTACAGATTCAACCAAGGTTACTACCCAGAGCGGGTTCTAACATACATACTATTCACGGGGCGGTGCCCCAGTACTTCTCGCAAGGACGCGGGAATAAATTCAAGGAGGAATTATTATGGTAGTACAGCACAATTTGCAGGCAGCAAACACAAACAGAATGTTGGGCGCTAATGTTAAGGCAGTATCTAAGTCAACTGAGAAGTTGTCTTCCGGATATCAGGTTAACAGAGCAGCTGATGACGCAGCAGGTCTTTCCATCAGTGAGAAGATGAGAAACCAGATCAGAGGTATTAACCAGTCAGTTAAGAATGCTGAGGATGGCGTATCTCTTATCCAGACAGCAGAAGGAAACATGAGTGAGATCCACAGCATCCTTCAGCGTATGGGTGAGCTTGCTACAAAGGCAGCCAACGATGTAAACGCATCTGTAGATCGTAAGGCAATTCAGGATGAGATCGGTGAGCTCGCTAAGGAGATCGATTCTATCTCTACAAAGGCAGCATTCAACGGTACAAAGCTTTTGAATGGTTCATTCAGCAACAAGCAGCTCCAGGTTGGTGCCGTAGCCGGTGAGAACATGGCAATTACAATCAGTTCAATGAGCGCTTCTAGACTCTTTGGAGCAAAAGGTTCAGTAATTGCAGCGAACACATCAAAAACAACCGGTACCGGTAAGAAGTTGAACATGTTTTCTCATGCATCAGCATCTTCAGCTATGACATTGATTACATCAGCAATCAAGACAGTATCTGCTGCAAGATCATTGCTTGGTGCTAAGCAGAACAGACTGGAGTACACAATCGATAACCTCGAGAACTACTCAGAGAACCTGACATCTGCAGAATCACAGATTCGTGATACTGATATGGCTACAGAGATGACCAACTACACGAAGAATAATATTCTTCAGCAGGCTGCACAGTCTATGTTGGCTCAGGCAAATCAGTCTACACAGGGTGTACTCTCATTACTTCAGTAATTTCATATTATTGAACAATTTATTGGCTGGCTCGCTTGCGGGTCAGCCATATTTTGTATAAGGAGGTTTATATGGAACAGAATCTTATAGAAGAGACAAAAGAGCAGTTGCTCACAATTGCAGATACCTTATATCAGGGCGGTGTATCAGATGGAATTGCAGCAATGAATGCTGTGATCCCGAATCTTGCGGTAATCGCGGATCATATAGAAAATGAAGATTTAAAGAAGAAATTAGTTGCCGATGCGCTTATGCCAATCCTTTCAGCTATGGAAGATGAGGACGGAACCTTGATGGCAGATCTGATTACATATGAATTAGTGGAATTGTTAGACAGCTTATAAAATATTGCGAGGGAATATGAGCATAGTATACGAAAACAATTTAAAAGCCTTAAAAGAAAAAAACGAAGTTTTATGGAACGCGTTTGTTACATATGAAAACAATCATTCCGGATGTCGGGCTTTTGTAGATACGGCAAAAAATGGAGAGCAAATCGTTGGGTATCATGCAGATAATAAGGATTATTATTTGAATTCTACCTATAATCCGCAGAGAGAAGCAGAAAAAATAATGAATGAATATTTTGCTATGCCTGAGAATTCATTTGTAAGTGTGTGCGGATTGACAAATGGGGAGTTTGCGCGAGTCTTTTTGCAGAATAATCATGATGCAGCAATTTATGTATATGAACCATGTGTAGATGTATTTTCGGCAGTGATGCACGAGATAGATATCACAGATCTGCTTTCCAATCGTTTGTTCTTTTTAGCTGTGGAGTCCTTAAATGAAGATGACTTTGGGCAGTTTTTATTCACATACATTAGTCAGATGAACGAATATATCAACCGATATATGGCGCTTCCAATTTACCAGAAATTATTTGAAGATGGCTGTAATCGATACAGCCGGGAAATTCAGAACAAATATGAATGTTACCGGATCCAGATAAATACATGGATGAAAACAGGGAAGATGATAGGATTGGCGGGTATCCGAAATATGCGGTTTCTTCCCGGCTGTCGAAGCGGTGCGGAGTATCAGGGAATTTTTCCAGAAGAACTTCCGGCAATCATTGTTGCAGCAGGTCCATCTTTAAAGAGAAATGTCGAACTCTTGAAAAAAGCAAAGGGAAGAGCCGTTATATTTGTTGTGGACTCTGCGATAAATACAGTGATGCAACATGGGATTAAACCGGATTTTGTAGTTACCGTGGATACGAACAAAGAACTGAAGAATTTTACAGCAGAGGGACTTGCAGATGTGTTTTTCCTTGCAGATGCAACCGCTAACACAAAAGTGCTAGAGATGGTGCAACCGAAGAATCTTGTATTTTATTCCGGGGATTCGGGGACATGGATGCGTATGTTTGCAGAGCAAGGATCAAAGATTGAAGAGGTGTATGCCGGAGGTTCGGTGGCACTGGATGCGATGGCGATTGCAATCAATTGGGGATTTAAACGGATAATCATGATTGGACAGGATCTGGCGATGACAGGGAATCGTCAGTATGCGGATGGCGGAGAACTAGATGTCGAGTCTAAGTTTAATGGAGTGACATTATATGTAAAAGACATCTATGGAAATGATGTTCTTACGAAAAAAGATTACTATACTTTTATTCAGGAGATAGAAGAATTAGCATATAAAAATACAGATATAGATTTTATAGATGCAACAGAAGGCGGTGCATTCAAGAAACACACGCGGATTATGACTTTGCAGGAGGCAATTGACCAATATTGCACGCGGGAATTTCCGGTGGGGGAGATAATTGCTTCGGTTCCTCGTTTGTTTGCAGAGAATGGCAAGCAGTGTGTGTTGGATAATCTGAGACATATGGAAGAAGATATCATAGATCTGTCAGAGCAAATGAGAAATGTTGCACAAGAATGCAATCTTGCTGCGTATATGCTGGAGCATAAACAATATGATAAACAGAAATTAAAGGAAATTAATGAATATATACGAAATATAGACGAGCAGTACTATGATTGTGAAGAGTATACATTGCTAAAAAAAGTGGCTGCAAAGGTTAACTATGATTACGAAAGTGGCGTGTATCAAACTGTTGATGGCGATATCAATGAATCGGTTCGCCTATACAAAAACAGTGAAACGATGTATGTAGGAACTGCGGATTGTATGACAGAAGTACTAGACGAGATATGTGCATGTAAGCAAGCATTGGAATCGTAGCAATCTAACATGTGAGGGGTGTAAAAACATGGATATATATTCATGGAAAGACTATATTATTGATGAATTACGAAATGGAAGGATTAATCCAGAAGATAATCAAAGATTAATCAGCATGGCACAATTGGAAGAGAATTCGGTAAGGCAGGAGATTGCAGATTCCATATTAAAGGAGGAAGCGGATAATCAAAATTATAATATTTGGTTATATTCTTTCGCGATTGCCGTTTATCCGAACGAGATGATGCTGAAGAATCTGATCATGATGGTTAAAATGGCATATGAGCTCGATTATAAGCAGAAATATTTTCTATTTCAGCAGATTAATTCCATTATATTTCAATATCCGGTTTGCAATACCGAAGATATCGTCCGGATGGCATGGGGATTGCTCGAGGATATTCTGCGGGCGTGTAAAGAGCGGTTAAATATCCCATTCAAAAAGATTGCAGCATCGGAGCTGAATCAAGGTATATCGATTGTATTGGTAGAACAGTATCTGACAGCGGAACATGGACCGACAAAGACGGCGTTGGACCGGTGTTATGTCTTAAAAAAGAGACTTGGACAGGACGTCATGCTTGTAAATACTGCAGAGCTGTTATCCCCGGCGAACTGTATTTATTTTGAGAATGCAAGCATAGGGAATTATATACCTGAACTTTCAACACAGGATCATGTGTCATGGCAGGGAGAGACGTTCCGTTTTTATCAGTGTGCCCAAACTATGCCGGAAGAAGATGGTATTTTGGAGTTGATTTCGTTTGTACAGGCAATTAAACCTGCGTCCATTGTATTGGTGGGGGGCACCAGTCTGATCGCAGGATTACTCAATGAATTCGTTCCGGTTATCACAGTGGGTACGATACAATCGGGGCTGGCAATGACACTGGCAGACTATCAGGTGATTGATCAGAACATGTTAGAAAAAAGCTATGCGCTTCTGGAACGTATGGGGAAATCCGGAGAGCATATTATCCCGGGAAAGTTTACGTTCTCTTTGAAACCACAGACGCAGACAATCACAAGAGCATCGATCGGTATAGAGGATGATGCATTTGCACTTGCGGTTGTTGGGGGGCGCCTGAAAGAGGAAATCTCAGATGAGTTTCTCAGCATGTTAGAACAGTGCGTGGAAAAAACACCGCAGAACAAGAAGTTACAGGTCGGAATTGTCGGAGGATGTGCAGATTTTGCCGAGAAGATGTCGCGGCATCCGGTACTTACAGGACATATAGTGAATGTGGGATTCGCCAAGGATATATTATCAGTTGTGGAACAGTTTGATCTGTATGTAAATCCGATCCGCCGGGGCGGGGGAACGTCAGTTGTAGAAGCGATGAGCAAGGGACTGCCGGTCGTAACCGTTGATTATGGGGATGTTGCAGGAATCGTAGGAGAGGATTTCTGCTGCAAGGATTATGAAGCGATGCAACGGGAGATTTTGGCGTATATGACAGATACGGATAAGTATAATGCCATGTCCGTGCGTGCGAAAGAGCTTGCGGAAGAGTATCTGGATTCAGAGAAGGAATTTGCCCGGATTATGCAGCTGTATTACAGGAACACCGGAGTGCTACTGACATATAAGCCGGTTTTAAGTGTCATAGTTCCTTGCTATAATGTGGAATCGTATGTAGAACGCTGTATTCAGAGTATTCTTCATCAAACAATTGGGTTAGATAAGATGGAGATTCTTTTGGTAAATGATGCATCAACGGATTATACACTGGACATCTTAAGAAATTATGAGAAGCAATATCCACAGAATATCCATGTCATTGATCTGGAACAAAATGCTGGACTGAGTCATGCGAGAAACGTAGGGATAAAACATGCATCGACGGAGTACATTGCATTCGTAGATTCGGATGATTGGATTCAACCAGAGATGTATGAGGATCTATATGTAAATGGTATTGCGCAAGGGTGTGATCTTGCAATGTGCGGATTCCAGAGATGTACGGAATATCCGGGCCGACAAACAGAAGAAGCGGCGCATGGAATTATAGATATACAAGGAGATGATATCCGTTCGGCTTTGCTGGAGGAATATCGTACCAATGTATACGCGTGGAATAAGATTTATAGGAGATCAAATTTTATAAAGCAGGAAATTTTTTATCCAGAAGGATTCTGTTATGAAGATAATTATGTTGGATTTCTGATGATGCTGTTATGTAAGAAAATATATATTACAGAAAAGAACTATTATTGCTGGTTTAAAAATCCGGGAAGTATAACCGGCAAAAACAAAAATATTTTGGATCGCATACAAGTACAAAAATATTTGTTGGAAAAAACAAAACGCATGGGATTCTATGAGACGTTTGCAGATATTATAGATTATAATTTCTTTGAAAAGGTGCTTGTGGAATGTTTTATTGCATATGAAAATAGCGGAACGATTTCAATAGATAAGATACAGGAGTTAAAAGATATAATTTTAGAAGCTATTCCTGAAATTTTGGATAATCCATATTATATAAAGAAACGGGAAACTGCTTGTATCGTGAATGCAAGCCAGATTGGTAAGTTGTTAGGAAAAGAAATAACGCAAACAAATATTGATAAGGTTTTGCGTGAATGTACAAACGGTTGATATAAATTAAGGAGTATATGCATGGAGTTTTCACATGAATATTTTGATGATGAAATAAGGGAAGATTTTTATGTGTCAGGGTTGATGAAGCGGTTATGGGCTGCTGATTTGGAAGTGCTTTCTGACATTGCAAAGGTGTGTGAAAAACATAACATTCGTTGGTTTGCAGATTATGGTACACTTCTTGGAACTGTACGTCATGGAGGATGCATACCTTGGGATGATGATTTTGATATTTGCATGTTGCGGGATGATTATATGCGGTTTCTGGAGGTAGCAGAGAACGAATTACCAGAGAATTATTCTGTGTTAAACTGTCATAATGAGTATGAAGATCTGCTCACTCGTGTAATCAATATACAGCACCCGGCATTTGATGATGCGATATTGCAGAAGTATCATCAGTGTTGTTTGAGTGCGGGCGTTGATATTTTTCCGCTTGATTATATGGCACCAACAAAAGAAGAACAGGAGGCACAGAAAACATTAATTCGTGCAATCTTAGACTTTGAACCAATTCTGGCAGATAAAGATCTGGACCAGGAGAAGTTAGATCAGGTGTTATCACAGCTGGAACAATTGTGTGACGTGAGGTTTGACCGGCAGGGAGAACTTGTAAAGCAGATGTATGAGGCAGCAGAAGGTGTATGTGCACTATATGGGCCGGAGCAGGCAGATACTGTTATGCTTGCTCCAATCTGGGCAAAAAATGGTACAAAAACCTATCCGTTATCTTGTTTTCAGCATGCAATCAAGGTGAGATTTGAGAATATTGATATCTGGATATCTGCAGAATATGACAAGATGTTACAAAACGAATATGGCGATTATATGCGGATTATTAAGGGTGGAGCATCTCATGACTATCCTTGTTTTGAGGAACAGGAAGCGTATGTGCGGAAGCATCTGCCAAAGTATCCGTTTGAATATACGTTTGATAAAAAGGATATAGAACCGGAAGAACGTCTGACAGACAGTCTCTCGCAGGAACGTGTACGGGGTATTTTAAATTATGATAATCGTGTACAAATCCAGATACAACGGGAAGTTTTGATTTTGCTATATCGTGCTTCCTCGTGGAAGAACATTGAAGCTGTGTGGCGGCAGGAGCGCGCGGATAAGACCTGCCATGTGACGGTAATCTTGCCGCCATATTATGAGAAGACGGCACTGGGCGGATTTGGCGAGATGCATGATGAAAGTGGAATGCTGCCTGATTATGTAGAGGTAACACCGTATGATGCATATGATTTTGAACATATGCTACCGGATGTCATCTATACGCAGAATCCATATGATGAATGCAATTATACGACAAGCGTGCATCCGTTTTTCTATGCGAGAAATCTGAAGAAATACACGGACAAGCTTGTCTATATTCCGTGGTTTACAATGCAGGATGTAAACGTAGATAACGGAAAAGTCAACCAGACGATGAAATATTTCTGTACAGTTCCGGGGGTTGTGCTTGCAGATGAGGTATGGTTACCATCCAAGTCTGCAAAGGATGCGTATGTCAGAAAATTGACAGCATTTGCTGGGGAAGATACAAAACGTGTATGGGAAGATAAAATCCATGTGCATGAGGTTCCTGTATGCAGTTTGGATTATTCAAACATATTTGAAAAATTGCCGATTACATGGAAGCAAATCATACAGCCGGAAAATACAATACGAAAGCAGATCATATTATATGATATATCTGCGGCATCTTTTGTGCAGGGAAGAAAATGTGCACTGCAGAAACTGAAAGAAACATTGGAGTTCTTTGAGGAAAGACAAGAAGATATCGCACTGATCTGGCGTCGAAATACCGTGACAGAGGATGTACTGTCAGCATTGGAACCGGAAATGTATGAGCAGTATAAAGAAATCGTGGATGCGTATAAAAAGGCTGCGTGGGGGATTTTTGACGAAGATCTTTCGTATCAGCAGGAAGCGGAGCTTGCAGATGCTTACTATGGAGATGCCGGGTATGTGTCACGCTATGTGGAGACACTTGAAAAGCCGGTATTGTTGCAAAAAATCGGAATTTCCCGAAATGTAGATGGGCAGCCACTTGTCCAGATGTTAAAAGATGAAGAAGGAAATTATCCATACCATATTCGGGCGTATACAATTGTGGACGATCTCCTGTATTTTATTCCGGATGAGATGAATCTGCTTTGCACGATGCGACTTGCGGATGGAGAAGTTACAATCCTGAGTAGTATACCGGAGGAAAAAATCAACCAGACGGGGCTTTCGTTGAAGCTGGAATATCAGGAGGGCAAGCTGATTGTGATTCCATATATGGTGAAAGCACTATGGATCTATGATATTCAGTCTGAAACATGGCAGAAGGTCGTAATTCGAAATGAAGAGCAGGCAGGCAAGTTTGTTTCATCAGTTTTATATAAAAATAAACTATATCTTTTTCCGGCACTTTATAAGTATATTGTATGTGTGAATCTGGAAACATATAGTGTCGCATATTCTGAACAAATCTATGCGGAGTATGCAACGTTATCTTCGGAAGAGGCATGTCTTTTGGATTATAATTATGTAAGATGTAAAGACGTGTTATATATAGCAGACCAGCAAACGAATCTTATGTTACGTTTCAATCTTGCAACAGAGGAATATGCGTGGCTTCGAATCGGAAATTCAGATCAGAAGTGGCTGGCAAATGCGTGGGATGGAACTTATTTTTATTTTGTACCATTGACGCAAGGGCGTTTATTGCGTTGGGATGGGCAGGAAGAATATGTGGAGTATGATTTTCCTCATGATTGTAAATATGACCGGTATGGACCGGTGAATGCAAATATCATAGATGGGAAACTTGTGTTACAGGGATATAACTGTGACACGATCCTATATGATTTGGAAGATATGTCCTGTCATACGGAGTCGGTGCGTTATAATTATGCATATAAAATCCGGGAGGATTTTTATACCGGATATGATATGGTGACAGACCGGTTTGTGATACAGGATGGGGTCAATCGATTGGAGTATACTTGTATATTTGATTCAGGCGTGCTTCAAAAATACTTACAGAAAGCAAGAACAACAGGAAAAATAGGATTTTCAAAGGAAGCAATCAAAGAAGACGACGCGATTGGAATAGGATATCTTACAGATTGTCTCTGCGATAAACCTGAAAGGAAGCAAGGCGAGAAGGAGAAAAAAACAATCGTGTTTCTTCCATACAAGGCAAGCATGTGGGACAGCCTGGAAAGCATCTGGCAGGCTGCAAAGGAAGATGATCGGTGTGCATGTTATGTTGTGCCGATTCCGTATTATGATAAGGATGCACATGGAAGACTTGTAACCTATCATTATGAAGGTACACAGTTTCCGGAATATGTACCGATTACGGATTATCGAGACTTTGATCTGGCAAGTCGAAATGCGGATATCATCTATATCCATAATCCGTATGATGAGGGGAATCATGTGACGAGTATTGATCCGGACTACTATTCAGCAAAATTGAAAACATATACCGATAAGTTGGTGTATGTGCCGTATTATGCAACTTCCGGAGGGATGAGTGAGGCCCAGTCACTGTGCAAGGCATACATATACGCGGATTATATTATCGTGCAGGCAGAGGGGCATAAGGATTATTTTGATGCATGTATCCCAAGGGAAAAGCTTCTGGCACTTGGTTCGCCCAAGTTTGACCGGGTTGTGAAATTGTGTGAGAATCCACCGGAAGTGTCCGAAGACTGGAAAAATAAGATGAAAGGGAAAAACGTGTATTTCTTTAACACCAGTCTTGGCGGTATGCTGGCGGATACAGATGCATTCCTGAAGAAGCTTCGTTATGTATTCCAGTGCTTTGCAGAAAGAGAGGATGCCTGCCTGTTATGGCGCCCGCACCCGCTTTTGGACGAGACCTTTACGACTGCAAGAAGTCAGTACAAAGAGGAATATGAGCAGTTAAAGCAGGATTTCCTGACAGCGGGGTCGGGAATCTATGATACGACACCGGATATAGAGAAGACGATCGCGGGTAGTGATTGTTATATCGGAGATTCGGGAACCTCCGTGACTGCCCTCTTCGGAATCGCAGGGAAACCGGTTTATCTGCTCGATAATTATATTCACAGGGAACCGGCGGACGAAGATTGGAGCAAGGAGATGATCACACCGTATTACCCTCAGGGACAGGATGCATGGAAGGTGGAACCGGGCAATCAGTTGTATCATCTGGAGGAAGGCATCTATCGATTCTATTGCAAGCTTTCGGAATACACATCGGGTGGTTATTATCGGATGGCGGTTGAACATGGGGAATATGTATATGTATTCCCTGCCAATGCACAGGAGATTCTGGCAATTGATGACAACCGAAATATTACACGGATCAAATTAGAACAGAAAATCAGTCAGCCGGGCGCATTTGCAAATGTGTGGTTTGAAGGGAAATATGCATTCCTGATTCCATATAAATACCCATATATTGTACGGCTTGATATGGATACGCAGGCAATCGACTATGTCGATGGCTGTCAGGAATTCCTTGTATCAAACCATGCAGGGGCAGACCGGATCGGCGGAAGCGGAATCTGGAATGGATATCTGATGTTGGCGAATCCGGCTGATAACCGGGTTGTAGCAATCGATTGTGAGACGTTGGAATTACAGGTATTGTCAGTCGATGCGAGATACTATCGAGGAGCCTGTGCATTACAGGCGGATGGCGATACGATATGGCTGTTTCCGTATACAGGAACGAATGTCGTACAGTGGAATCCGATGACAGGAGAAGCGGTTACTTATAATTGTCGTGTGCCGGGATTTGTCTGCAATCAGTATCCAACAGGCAAGACGTGCATGGAACGCGCATTTGGCAGTATGGCACGTTGTGGCAGCCTGGTAATATTGGCTCCGATATGGGGGAATCAATTTGTCTGTATCCATACAGAAACAGGGAAAGTTTCTTTGTTTGAGGCAGAAATCAACCTCTCGTATGGAACGGATAGCAGTTATTGCTTGGCCGGTGGAAATGGCGGATTTGTGCGAAAGCTTGACGAAACACATGCATTATTCTATCATGAACCTATGAGAAAGCTGTATCGTATGAACCTTTTGGATGGTCATGTAGAGGAAGTGGCTATCAATTATAATCAATCAGATGTTTTGGCTCACGCGCCCGGCTATGCGAAGTTATCCAAATGGGTGCGATATGGCTGTGAGGAACGTGCTGTTTGCGGTCTGCCACAGATGCTGGAGAATCAGGGAGCTGGTGAGACCTTTGATCGGCAGGCGTGTCTGGAAGCATATGGAGAGATTGCGATGTATGCGGATGGCAGCAGTGGAAAAGTAATTCATGAGACAATGATGCGAAAACTATAAGAGAAGATAGATGTGTAAAGGGAGAAGGCATATGACAAAAGTAATTACATACGGAACCTTTGACTTATTTCACGAAGGGCATTATCGGTTATTGCAGCGTGCAAAGGCGTTGGGGGATTATCTGATCGTTGGGGTGACAACCGAGGAATATGATAAGGCACGAGGAAAACTGAATGTAGTAGACTCTCTGGTAACCAGGATTGAGAATGTGCGTAAATCCGGATTTGCGGATGAGATTATTATAGAAGAGTCAGGCGGTCAGAAGTTTACGGATATTAAGAAATATAATGTAGATATATTTACTGTTGGATCGGATTGGGTTGGATGCTTCGATTATTTAAAAGATTATTGTAAGGTTGTATATCTGGAACGGACCAAGGATATTTCCAGTACAATGCTTCGGCAGGAAAACAGTCATATCCAGAGAATCGGTATTGTCGGAACGGGACGGATTGCATCGCGGTTTATTGTAGAATCCAAGTTAGTCAGTGGTGTAAGTACGCAGGGAGTTTACAATCCGCACACGGAAAGTGCCAAGGCGTTTGCGGATCGATGGGAAATTAATTGGTATGCGGACATGGGACATTTCTACACAGATATTGATGTGGCCTATATTGCAACACCGCATGAGACACATTATTCTTATATTAAAGATGCGCTGAATCATGGAAAGCATGTAATCTGTGAGAAGCCAATGGTTTTAAAGCGGCAGCAGGCAGAGGAGCTTTTCGAGCTGGCAAAAGAAAAGGGATTGATTCTGTTTGAAGGTATAAAGACAGCATATTGTCCAGGCTTTCATAAGTTACTTGGAATCGCTGCAAGTGGAAGTATCGGCGCGATCCGGAATATTGAAGCCTGCTTTACGAAACTGGAGAAACCGGATACAAGAGAATTGACAGACACGGTGTATGGCGGAAGCTTCACGGAGCTTGGCAGTTATATTATGCTTCCTGTGTTAAAACTATTAGGAGAATCATATACGAATTATCGTTTTGAGAGTTTGCGTGGCGAGAATGGATTGGATGTATTTACGAAGGTAAGCTTTACCTACCCGCATGCATTGGCGACACTCACATGTGGTCTGGGCGTGAAGTCGGAAGGACGGCTGTTGATTTCTGGAACGAAAGGATATATTGTGGCAGAAGCTCCATGGTGGAAAACCTCGTATTTTGAGGTACATTATGAGGATGCATCTAATGTACAGAAGTATTCGGATACCTATCTGGGAGATGGACTTCGCTATGAAATCAGCGATTTCCTGACGAAGCTTCGCGGAAACGAAAGCAGCAACTTCAAGCTGACAGCGGAGGATTCTATCTTCATGGCGGACATGATGGAGAGGTTTTTGGTGGAACAGGGACGGAAAATAGAATAATTGGAATAAATATTTTTGATGTAAAATCGACCAATAGGTGCAGACAATTCAAAAAAATATTATGGCACAGGTGCAAAAAACTTTTGAAATTATATAGTAATTGGTGCAAGTTTTCGGCTGTTTCTTGGAGATATAGATATGTTCTCGTATCAAAGTGGTATCAACGCAGCATCATTTATATCAAATGAGAGGGATAACACTTTGGCCGGAATTTTCTTTGAAAACTTTGTGGCGAACGAATTGATTGCAAACGGAACAATGAAAATATAAAAGAATATAGTTGAGAAGATTTTGTAGAAAGAATAAGTAAGGGATTGTTGAGGAAAATGCTATGAAGATATGGGCACATAGAGGCTGCAGTCAGAACTACCCGGAGAATACAATGACGGCTTTCAAGAAGGCGTGTGCAATTCCGGGGCTTGCGGGAATTGAGACTGATATTCAGATATCGAAGGATGGTCATCTGATGGTGTTCCATGATGAGAGGGTGGACCGCACAACAGATGGAACCGGATTCCTGCGGGATTATACATATGAAGAACTGAGGCGTCTGCGAATCGATGCCGGAGATGGAAAGAACGAACAGATCCCTTGTATCGAAGAACTATTGGAGTTGCTTCAGGATAAAGTGCGCGAGGATGCCGCATTCAAGTTAAATATTGAATTGAAGAACTCCGTATATCCATATCCGGGTATGGAAGAGAAGATTGTGGATTTGATCCACAAAAGAGGATTGCAGAAGCATATCGTGTATTCTACATTCTATGCAAAATCATTGGAGAAATTAGCAGGAATCGATCCGGAAGCAGAGCTTGGAATCCTGGATGTGCATGTATCCGATTGCCTATATAAGATCAAGGGAGGGTGTAAAGCGGTGGCAGTGCATCCGTTCTGGAGAGGCATTGATGTTTCGAAAGAGGAATTGAGAGGGATTACCGTTCGTGCATGGATGTCCGGACATCTGTATCCGGAGAAACCAACGGGAACAAGACTTGATTTTAAACCATTGGAGGAACAGGGGATTACAGATATTATATTGAATGAACCGGAAGTGTATCTGTAACCGATTAACGGAACGTGCATCGGAACTGGTGTAAAGCGATTGGAATTGTTGAAAATAACTAAATATTTTAATAGCGATATCCGATATAATATATGACATATTACGTATAATGTGAGCAAAACGGAATTTGCTCTTGTGCGAACGGAGTCGCGGATACAGAAGAAGTTAGGAAAACAGTGAACCCTCGCATAGAATTATGCGGGGGTTTTGTTCGTATGTAGGATGGAGGTATGTGGTTTGAACTATGCAATTATACTGGCAGCTGGAGTAGGACAACGTATGAGAAATGGCGGGTTACCAAAACAGTTTCTGAAATTGATGGGAAAACCCATTATTATTTATACACTGGAAAAGTTTGAACAGTGTGAAGATATCAATGAGGTAGTTGTAGTATGTCATGGTGGTTATATTGACGAAATGCAACGGTTGATAGATCTATATCAGATTCATAAGGTTTCAAAAATTATAGTTGGCGGAAGTGACCGGCAGAGTAGCTTAGAAAGAGGATTGGATGGTGTTGCGGAGCTTGGGGGACAGGCAGACGATATTGTGACTATTCATGATGGAGTTCGACCGCTTGTCAGCGAGACAACAATACGTGAGAATATCCGGGTGGCAAAACAGTATGGATGCGCAATTACTGTTCGTTCTGTGACAGAATCCGTAGTTATTACAAAAACTGAAGATATTGGAATGTCGGAATTTAAAGAACGGGCGGACACGTATTCTATGACAGCGCCACAGACATTTCGACTGGGGGCAATTCAGGAAGCTTATCATAACTTGCCAACAATGGAGGAAAATGGAATGCCGCTTCTGGATGCCGCTATGGTATATGCGCAGACAGGACAAAAGGTGCATCTTGTGAAGGATCAAGGGGCAAATATCAAGATTACAACACCGGAAGACTTTTACTTTTTAAAGGCAATTCTGGAACTTGAAGAGAATAAATATATATTTGGATTGTAGAGGTATGATGTATGGTAGAACAAAGAGATATTGATATTATATTGAACAACCCGATAGATTGGGAACTTTTTAGAAATAAAACTGTTCTTGTGACAGGGGCAACCGGACGACTTGGCATGTATATTGTGGAAGCAATCAATAAGGCAGATATCGACTGGAATCTGAATGTGACGATTCTTGCTTTAGCTAGGAATGAGAAAAAAATGCAGGATGTATTTGGAGAATCATTAAAGCTTCCGAATATTCATCCAATTGTGCAGGACATTACAGAACCAATCCGCTGGGATGGAACGGTTCATTATATCTTTCATACAGCAGGTGCCGCAAGTCCACAGGATTTTACAAACTGGCCGGTTGATACATTGTGGGGGCACATACAGGGAACCAGAAACGTGTTGGAACTCGCCAGAGAGAAGAAAACTGAAAAGATACTATATGTGTCGACAGTAGAAGTTTATGGAGAGTGGAAATCGGAACAGGGAATAAAAGAGAATGATATGGGACCGATGCATTGTGACAATGCAAGAGCGTGTTATCCGGAAGCAAAGAGAATGTGTGAGACTATGCTCGCAAGTTATGAGGCCCAGTACGACATTCCGTATATAGGAGTACGTCTGTGCCACACGTTTGGACCGGGAATCGTATTGGACGATGGAAGAGCCTTTTCAGAGTTTATTCGAAATGTGATTCATGGAGAGGATATCGTACTGCAGTCCGATGGTAGTGCGGAGCGAACATATACATATGTTGCAGATGCCATAGGGGCGATGTTATTGGCATTCACCAAGGGAACAGAACATTATTATAATATTGCGAATCTGAATAATCTGATCAGTATTCGTGATCTGGCACAACTGATCGCATCCCTGGATCCAAAAGGAAAGGTGCAGGTCCGGTATGCAAATGAAACAGAACAAAAGTTAAAATACTTACCATTCAAATTGGGAATTATGGATATACAACGAATTACGGAGCTTGGATGGAGAGCACAGGTTGGATTAAATGATGCGTTCCGATATACATTGGAATCATTTCTGCAGATGAATAAATAATTACCTGGAGAGAACGATGAATCAAGAAAAACAATATATACGAAAGAGAATATGGAAAGCAAGATTTCAAAGTATAGCCTTTTATATATGCAGGATCTTTCCTATCAAGAAGAATAAAATAGTTTTCTGCTGTATAGAGGGAACAACGGGATATAGTTGTAATCCAAAGTATATTGCGGAAGAATTGATTTGTAGAAATAAGCAGGAATCCGATGGAAAGAAGCGTTTTAAACTGGTCTGGCTTGTAAATGACATGTCAAAATCCTTTCCAAAGGAGATACAGGTTGTTCATAATTCGTTATGGAATCGGGCGTATCAGCTATCAACAGCCGGATTCTGGATTGACAACAGCAGGAAACAGCTTGAAGCCAGAAAAAGAAAAGGGCAGATATATATTCAGACATGGCATGCGAAGTTAGGGTTTAAACCAACCTGCCTTGATCGAGGCGCATCCTTTTCAAAAATTGCGTATCTGGTGAGTAAACATGATTCCGATCTGGTGGATTACTGGTTGTCAAATTCGGACTGGTATGACGAGACATTACCGACCGGTTCGCTTTATAATGGCAAGACACTCCGAACAGGTTCGCCGCGATGTGATATTCTTGTAAAAGCAAAGAACACCCCGGGATTTAAGGATGCTGTAAAAAGACAGATATGTGAGAAACAGGAGATATCGGTTGAAAATCAGGATGTGGAAGATATACATTTTCTGATGTATGCACCGACATTTCGAGGTGGCAGTCAAGAGACAAATCGCAGTATTGAAGTGGGAGATCATTTTCCGGATTATAAGCTGGTCAAAGATGCATTGGAGAAACGATTTGGAGGAACATGGTATATCTTATTGAGACTACACCCACAGTTAGTGGCAAGACATATGGAAAGTGGATGTAAAAGTGATTATATCGTAGATGTGAGCAGGGAAGATGATATGTATGAAATATTGGCAGGCTGTGAAGCATTTATGACGGATTATTCGAGTGCAGCATTTGATGCGGCAGTGATGGAAATTCCAATATTTCTGTATTGTGACGATTATGATACATATGAGCAGGAACGTGGGAAATTGCTGTGGGACTTGAATAGTGATACGCTTCCGTTCATATTGACTACCAATAATTTGGAACTTCAGAAGAAAGTCGAAAAGTTTGATTCAGCTAGTTATAATACGAGTTTGAAAAAAATGGTTATAGATACTAATATGCAGGAAGATGGAAAAGCGGCGAGAAACGTTGTTGAACATATATGTTCTTCGTAAGAAAGAGATGAGGTAACAAGATGACAAAGGTTGTAATATGGGGATGTAGGGATGGAGAATATCTGTATCAGCAAATGCAAAAGTCGAATGCATGTAAGTATCAGGTTGTAGCCATGGCCGATAATGCATCAAAATATCAGGAAACAGAAATTCAGGGTGTACCGGTTATTAATTTAGAGACATTATCAAAAAAATATCAAGCCGGAGAGGTTGACAAGATAATAATAACAGTGCGTAAGGGATATAGCAGGTATTGTATATTAAAGGAGCTTCAACGCTCAGGTATTGAAATCACGGATATTATACTGATGCGGCCAAGTCCGTTCATCTTTAAATTACCGATTTGTTTTGACGAAGAAAATGAAATTTATAATAAACAATGGTATTTTATAACGGAAGAGAATAAAGACACAGTTATTATTCATCATTTGGAATCAAATCTGGCAGATGGATGCAATTTGAATTGTAAGGGATGCCTGCATTTTTCTAATTTATATAAAAGAGATGACTTTCCGGATGAAGACGCTATATTAGAAGGGATAAAAAGCATAGCCGGGCATTGTGAAGTTTTTCAGTTTCGTATACTAGGCGGAGAACCATTATTAAATAAGAATCTGCCCAATTTTATAATGAGACTAAGAGAGATATTGCCAAATACAGATATTGCTATTATTTCAAATGGAATATTAATTCCAAAAACTGAAGACATACTGTTCGAAGTTATGAAGAAATGTAATGTAGGATTTATCTTGACATTATATCAACCCACACTGAAAATGAAGGATATGATTTATAATCGGCTTCTTGAAAATGGTGTACCGTATGGTTCCCATGAGGCGAAAACAGATTTGTTTGAAAAATTTTTGATGTTGGAGCCGGAGTCTGTTGATAAACATCCATATGAATCATGTGAACCGCGTGGAATATTGGTGTTGAAAGAGCAGTACTTATATCGGTGCCCGGTTGAAGCGTATATAGGGAAATATTGCGAGGCATATGGTGTACATATGGATATCCCTGATGGAATAGATGTTTTGGATACGGATATAAAATGGGATAACTTGATAGATAAATTATATACAGAGCCGCGCTCTCTATGCAAATATTGTTCGAACAAGTCGGATTTTTATGAATGGGGAAATAGCAAGGCTGAGAAAATGGATTGGATTGTGGAGAATAAATAATGAAACGTCTAGATGGTAAAATTGCATTGATTACAGGAGCAACATCAGGGATGGGAAGAGAAAGTGCTTTTCTATTTGCGGAGGAAGGCGCAACTGTAATCCTTGTCGGCCGAAATAAAGAAGCGGGAGAAACAATCGAAAGGACTATTATAGAAAAAGGAGGAAGTGCCTGCTTTCTTGCATGTGATGTATCAAGAGAAGAAAATATAATTCGTTTGAAGGATGAAGTGACAAGCAGATTCGATAGACTGGACATATTATTTAACAACGCAGGAATATGGGTGACAGAACCCTTGGATAATATAAACGAGGAGAATCTGAGTAGAGTTTTCTCTACGAATTATAACTCTGTATTATTTATGATGAAGCATTTCATGGAGTTGTTAAAGAAGTCCCATGGAGTAATATTAAATAATGCATCTATGGGCGGATGGGAAAATTATACGAATGGGAATAAGCAGTATATGTATTGTTCATCAAAAGCAGCAGTGATAAAAATCACAAAACTTGCTGCAAAGAGTAATGCTCCGGAGGTTCGTATCAATGCAATATGCCCAGGACTGATTGTGACAGAGATTTTTGAAAATAGGGATTTTTCAAGATTTGATGGAAAAGTACCAATGGGAAGAATGGGAGATCCGATAGAAGTAGCAAGGGTGGCATTATTTTTAGTATCCGATGAGGCTTCATACATTACAGGAGCGATTGTCCCTATTGATGGGGGAGCATCGTTGACGTAGTAAAAGCAATTGCGATAGAAGATGGAGTGTATTTTGAACATGTATAAATTAAATAATGAAGATAAGTGATAATTGGAGTAGTGTTACATGAAAATATCGATAGTAGTTCCAATATACAATGTGGAAGAGTATTTAGAACAATGCATAGAAAGCCTTATAAATCAAACGTACAATAATTTGGAAATTATTTTAATTGACGATAATTCGACGGATCATAGTGCGTTGGTGTGTGAAAAATATGCAAAAGAAGATTCTAGAATTGTTTTTTTAAAAAATGAAAAAAATCAGGGAGTAGTATATACAAGGGGAGTAGGGTTTGAATATGCGCATGGGGAATATATTTCTTGTGTTGATGCAGATGATTGGCTGGATATAGACGCATATAGCAAAATTGTTAGTATCATTTATGCGTATGCGCCAGATATGATTATATATAATTATTATAAAGAATATAACTCTTATTCAGAGGAAATAAAAGAACAATTTTCAGAGGACCTTTATGAATATGCAGATTATGAAAGATGTCTAAAGGAGAATCAGTTTTTTTATACACCATTTATATCACAGAGTTTATGTAATAAAGTTATAAAAACAGATTTAGTGAAAAAGTATGAAAAGAAAATACCGAGAGAACTAAATATATTAGAGGATGCTTTATTATCACATAGTTGTTTGCTTAATGCAGAAAAAACGTATTTTATAGACAAAAGTTATTATCATTATAGAAGTAGACAAGGATCTGCAATGTTTAAAAACACTAGAAAGGAGTATGATAGTTTTATTACATATATAAAATGCATGACAGATATATTTTTAGAAAAGAAAATACCTTCAGAAAAAGCAAGAAAAATGTTCCTTGATCATATTTTCTATAATTTATTGTTATGCAATCCTAAAATGCTATTAGCTGTAAATGATTTTGGAAAATGTAAAGCATTTCCTCAGATAACAAAAGGTAAGAAGATTATTCTTTATGGAAAAGGTAGTATTGGTACAAAAATATTCAAAGCATTTGAAAAAAAAGGTATTGTTCGTTTTACAGCATGGATTGACAGTTCAGATAAAAAGATGTTAGAAAAAATAAACCAAGAAATATTTGATTATATTTTGGTTGCAGTAGTAAATTCCAAAATTGTGAAGAATATAGAAAGATTGTTATGGAAGCGGGGGGTGTCACGAGATAAAATACTTACATTTAACGATATGGATCGAAGTGAATATGTATTACCAAAGGAAATACAGGAAATATTAGGAACAGAATTGAAACAGCACTTATGATAAGGTGGGAATACGTTTGAAGCAAGGAATATAGATTAGAAAAAGCGAAAGTAAAACAATGTGTATTCATGATGCACAGGAGTTTTAGCAGGAAGGTGGATTATAAAAGTGAAAAATATGGATAAGGCACCCAAAGCAATAGCTATGTATCTTCCTCAGTTCCATAATGTGAAAGAAAACAATATGTGGTGGGGAGAAGGATTTACAGATTGGCGGGCAATGGAATGTGCAAAACCATTGTTTGATGGTCATAAGCAACCGAAGTGCCCTTTAAATAATTATAAATATGATCTTATGGATAAAAAAACTATGCAATGGCAGGCAGATTTGATGCATAAGTATCATGTTTATGGCTTGTGTTTTTATCATTATTGGTTTAAAGAGGGAAAAAAAATATTAGAAAAACCAGCCGAGAACTTGTTGAAGTGGAAAGATATAGATATGCCATTTTGTTTTTGTTGGGCAAATGAATCATGGGTAAGATCCTGGAGCAAACTGAATAATCAGAATGTTTGGGCAAGTCAATTTGAGACGAATTATAAAGGCGAAGATAAAAAAGGTGTTCTATTGGAGCAGGATTATGGTTGTGAGTCGGATTGGATTCAACATTTTAATTATTTAAAACCATTCTTTGCAGATCAGCGATATATTAAAAAAGATAATAAACCTGTGTTTATAATTTATCGACCTCTCGATATTGCGTGCATAGATGATATGTATGAATTATGGAATAAATTAGCAATTGAAGAGGGATATGATGGTATATATATGATCGGGGCATGCAGAAATGAAGAGTGTCCAAAGTTATTTGATGCCAGGTTCATTCAAGAACCGATGTCAACGATTAAAAAGTATTATAATGATAGATTCAATAATGTGAATAGGACAGAAGTCGCAAGATATGTGTCTTATGATGACATATGGAATACTTTGTTAAAGAATGAGCCGGTGGGGACAAAGACCTATTATGGAGGATTTACAGGATATGACGATTCCCCAAGACGTGGAAACGCTGGAACGGTTATCTTTAATTCAACACCTGAGAAATTCAAAGTGTATTTGGCAGATTTATATGCAAAAAATGCAGTTGCAGGAAGTGAATTTGTATTTATTAATGCATGGAATGAATGGGGAGAAGGAACATATCTTGAGCCGGATACAGAATATGGCTATGAATACTTAGAGGCCTTTTCTTATGCAGAAAACCATTATATGGAGGAAATGTATAAATATGAACAATCAGATTCTGATTCAGAAGAAGAAAGATTATTGGCGCGATTGCAAGAAGAGAAAACGCGTTATATAACAGAAAAATGTTTATTAGATAAATGGCTATATTTGGAAAGGAATAGGTGCTCTATTACTAAGTATTTTGAAAATAATAATGTGAATCATATCGCAATATATGGATATGGTATATTTGGGAAACAATTACTATCAGAAATAGAGAAGCAAGATAAGATAATGTGTGATTATATTATCGATAAAAATTCAGAAGGATTAAATATGAAAAATGTATATAGCCCAGATAATACACTCCCTAAAACAGAAATGATTGTTGTTACAACTATACATATTTATAATGAAATATACAATCTTCTAAAAAACAGGACAAATTGCAAAATTGTATCATTAAAAGAAATTTTAGATGGTGTTAGTTTAGAATTGTAAAAAGAGGTGGATGTAAATGAAGTGGAAAAATAAAGGAAGAGAATTTGACGAATGCGCCTCTTCGATTTCAGAGAAATTCAAAAAAAATATATATGTTTTTGGAACGGGACAGGTAGGAGAACGGCTGGGATATAGTCTAATGAATTTTGGAATGCTGGGTGGATTTATAGATAACAGCATTAAGAAACAGGGCAGAGAATTTCTGGGAATGGAAGTGCTTTCTCTAGATGAGTATCTGGAAGGGACTAATGAGAAAGCTATTGTTATTGCAACTACATATAAGAATAATTCAAAGGAGATAGAAAATCAGCTTATTGGTGCTGGATTACATAGAGGACAGGACTATTATCTGACAGATGAATTTGTTAGTAAAGTACTTCCTATACTCTCAGTAAGAACAATTTGTGCCAACCACATA
>OLGZ01000237.1_pt1 | contig 49849 bp, 44 predicted proteins | sample 1605981 | NCBI WGS metagenome assembly OLGZ01 (sample SAMN03283291) | human gut metagenome | biome: human-associated habitat; material: feces | host: Homo sapiens | place: Peru | collected 2012 | reverse complement strand
ATGACTATGCACCTAAAGCATAGCGAATGGAATACGCTATGTGGAAAATTTTAGGTGGTACCATAAAATTGTAGAACAGGTAGGAAACGGGGTGAACCGAAGACTAGCTAGATTCAAGAACTTATCTAATAAAAAATTAAACATATTACAAAGATAATACGTTGGAAAAGAATATTCTCTTTCCAATGTATTATTTTTATTTTGGCTCATATACTTAAAAAGGTGATTATTGTGTTTAGAGAGAATAAGAAGTTAAATATAAAAAAGCTAACTGAAAGAGAGAAAAAAAGTAATAGAGACGAAAAGATTAATAAAATTTTTCTAAATAGAAAGAAGAAGAATGACAATAAAGCTGGAAAAAAGTTAAAAAAAGAATCTAGAATAAAAAATTATCAATTAAATAAAAAAGGAGAAATTTCTAGAAAGAAAAGGGTAAAGCTTGAATTTATTTTTGCAAGCTTTATTTTTGCTGTTATGATTGTTAGAGTGGGATATATTCAATTTATAAAAGGAGATAGCTTAAAGCAAATGGCTTATTTACAACAAACTCTTGATAGAAAAATAAGCCCTAAAAGGGGAAATATATACGATACAACAGGAAAGGTTTTACTTGCAACTAGTAGCAGTGTGGAGACTATTACTGTAAATTCTCTAAATATTGCAAAGGAAAATAAAGAGCTTGTAGCCAGAAAATTAAGTGATTTGTTTGAACTTGATTATGATACAGTATTAAAAAAGGTAAATAAAAAAACAGCTATAGAAACAATTGTTAAAAAGGTTGAGAAGGATAAAACAAATGAGCTAAGAGTGTGGCTAGAAGAAAATAATTTGGGATCTGGAATTAACATAGATGAAGATACAAAAAGGTTTCATCCATATAATAATTTAGCATCTCAAATAATAGGATTTTGTGGAAGCGATAATCAGGGTTTAGCAGGAATTGAGGCTACATACGAAAAAGAGCTTAAAGGAGAAAATGGCAAAATACTAAAAATGACAGATGCGAAGGGAATTGATATAAGCAATACATCAGAAAGTTATGAACCAGCAATAGATGGAAATGATTTAGTACTTACAATAGATGCAACAATACAAGGAATTGCAGAGAAGTACTTAAAAGAAGCTTGTATAGATAATGTGTGTACAGATGGTGGAAACATTTTGCTAATGAACCCACAAAATGGAGATATTTTAGCAATTGCAAGTTATCCAGATTTTAATTTAAATGAACCGTATACAGAATAAGTTACAACTTTTATAAAATTTTAAAAAGAAATATTAAATGCATCATAAAAAATAATAATTGCTAGCATAAGATTAAAATAAAATCAATTTTATTTATAATGTATTCTTTTTATTGACTTTTACCGCCTTTCATTATATACTTTATGCGTAATACTAAAGAAAATTTTGTAAGGAAAAATAATTATAAATTTTAAGAATTAGGTTTGCACTAGAGGAAGGAATGGATTTTAAAATGAAAAACAAAAATATAGTAAAATATTTTGCATCAAGTGTAATAATGTTACTATTAATAGTATTATCAAACAAAGCATTTGCAGATACTGCAACAGTTTCTACAGATACATTAAATTTAAGAAGCAAAACTTCTACAAGTTCGGATATAATAGAATTACTAAATTCAGGTGATAAATTAGAAATACTTTCAGAAGAAGGAAACTGGTATAAAGTAAAACATAACAATAATGAAGGATATGTTAGCAAAGACTATGTAAAAGTTACAAAAACTGCAACGACTACCACTACCACAACAAGCGAAAATAATAATGATAATAAAAATAACCAAACAACAAATAACAATCAACAAACAAGCACAGTTATAAAATTAAAAAATGATTCATCAGTTAGAATAACACCATTAATAAATTCTAGTGTCATTTCAAATTTAAAATCTGGAACAGAAGTTACAGTAATAACAAAAACAAATAAATGGACATTTATAGAAACAAACGAAATTTCTGGTTGGGTTGTTAGTACTGTACTTTCAGAAGAAACAAAAGCTACAACTGAAGAGACAAATACAGGAGATAGCAATAAAGAAAATTCAGGAGATGACAGTCAAAATGACACAAAAAATACTGATGATAAAAATAATGAAGACACGACTAATGATGCAAGCAAACCAGATAACACAGAAACAAAATATACAAACAATAAAACAATGTATGTAAAAGGAACATCGGTATATGTAAGAAATGAAGCTTCTACTTCTGCTTCAATTGTTATTACTCTAATACAAAACACAGATGTTGTTGTAACAGGTGAAAGTGGAGACTGGTATAAAGTAAAATATAATAACTATGAAGGATATATTTATAAAGATTTATTATCTGAAAGCAAAGTTGAAACAACTAACAGAAGTAATGTAGAAAGAACAACATCTATAACACCAATAATAAATGAAGAAGAACAGGAAGAGGAAAAAGATGAAGAAACTGTTACTAATTCTTCTAAAGGAGAAGAGATTGTAGCATATGCTAAACAATATTTAGGATGTCCTTATGTATATGGTGCATCTGGCAGTTCTTCTTTCGACTGCTCTGGATTTACAATGTATGTATATAAACATTTTGGATATTCTCTAAGCCATTCTGCAACAGCCCAATCAAGGGTTGGAACAGCGGTTTCTAAAGAAAATTTACAACCAGGAGATTTAGTATTTTTCCTAGATTATGAAACAATGGATGGAATAGGACATTGCGGAATATACATAGGAGATGGTAATTTCATACATGCATCATCTGGCTCAGGATATTGTGTAAAAATATCTACATTAACATCTGGCAGTTACTTAAGAAGATACGCTTCAGCAAGAAGATTAATATAATACTTAAATATAATAAAATAGGGCAATTAAAAAGGAGGAAAATTGAAAAGACCACTTTTTATAATTGCTCTTAGTTTTTTAATAGGAACAATTTTAGGAGCATACGTAAATAAATGTATGCTCTTAATATATGTAATCGGATTTTTAGGAATAATATTTACATTAGTTTTACTATTTTCAAACAATAATCGTCATAAAAAACAAATAATAAGTATATTAATTTTAGCAACGATTTTAATATCATTTACATATACAGTGTTGGAAAATAATAAATATAACAATATTTGTAATAAATTAAATGAAAAAGAAATTACACTAGAGGCAGTTGTTTGTAGTAGCATAAAAGAAACAGATTATACTTATCAGGTAACTATAAGAGTATTAAAAATAGAGAATAGTAAATTTAAAAATACACAATTAAATTTAATGGCTAAAAAGGGAAAAGACAAAACCCAAATCAACAAATTACAATATGGAAACAAAATTAAAGTAATAGGAACATTCAATAAGGCAGAAGAAGCGAGAAACTATAAGGGGTATAGTTATAGTGATTATTTAAAAACCAAAAAGATATTTGGAAATATGAATTGTGATAATTTAGAAAATATTACAGTTGGTGCAAAAAATAAAGAAAACATAATAAACACATCCATATATAAGCTATCAAGTATATTAAAAGAAAATACTGAAAAAATTTTACCAAAAGATGAAGCTGGACTTTTACAAGGCATTCTTTTAGGAGATAGTTCTAAAATATCCAATGAAATAAAAGAAAACTTTAAAGACTGCAATTTATCACATATGCTTGCAGTTTCAGGAGCACATTTATCTTATTTAATTATTGCGATAAATTTAATATTTAATAAAAACAAAATTGGAATTAGAAACAACTATATAATTTCTATAATTATAATAATAATTTTTATGCTAATAACAGGAATGAGTCCATCTGTAGTAAGGGCTGGAATATGCACAATAATTTCAATTATATCAACACTATTATATAGAAAACAGGATTCAATCACAACAATATCAATAGCATTATTATACACTCTTATAAAAAATCCATTTAGTATATTTGATATTGGAATGCAGCTTTCTTATGCAGGAACTGTAAGTTTAATTTTGTTCTATCCAGAAGTACAAAGAAAATTCTTAAAAAATAAAAAAGAAGAGAAAGTAAATAAAATTAAGATTAACAAAAATTTAACGACAAATGGCAAAATAAGCAACATAAATAACAAAGAAAATAAAGGAAGATATGGACTAAAAGATAATGTGATAGAAAAGATAAAAAATTATGTACTAGACACAAGTTTAGTTACAATTTGTGCCAATATATTAATTATGCCAATTACAATATATAATTTTAATATAATATCACTAAACTTTATAATTTCTAATTTGGCTACAAGCCAATTTTTAGGGTTCAGCATAATCTTGGGAATGCTTACAGTTTTAACATCGTTAATTTCAATAAAATTAGCAAAATTATTAGCAATACCATTAAAAATTTTACTTGGAATAATTATAAAAATAACAAACAACATTGCAAAGCTACCATATGCAAATATAATAGTTATAACACCACATTTAGTAACAATAATTATTGTATATGTAGTAATATTTTTGGCATATTTTTGTATAAAGAAGAACAAGAACCCAATTAAAATAATAAAAAAATATCAGAAAAAGTTAATAGTAATATTGTTAATTATTACTATTACAGGTGGAATGTTAGACATTTACAATTTAAATATACAAGAACTTCAAGTATATTTTGTAGATGTTGGACAAGGAGACTGCACGTATATAAAAACTCCAACTAATAAAACAATATTAATAGATGGAGGAGGATCAAGAGATTCTAGCAAATATGATGTTGGAGAAAAAGTTTTATTGCCATATTTATTAGACAGAAGAGTAAATAAATTAGATTATATAATAGTGTCCCATTTTGACGCAGATCACTGTCAAGGCCTGGAGGCTGTTCTAAATACAATAAAAGTAAAAAATATTGTCGTTTGCAAACAAGCAACAGTATCAAAGTTGTACCAAGAGATTATAAACATTTGCAAAAAGAAAAAAGTAAATATAATAGTAACAAAAAGAGGGCAAAAACTAACCATAGATAAATATGTTTATTTTAATATCTTACATCCAGGGGATATAATGTTAGATGATGGAAAAGGTGGGCTAAATGCAAATGCTATAGTTGCAAAAATGTATTACAAAGAAAAATTTTCAATATTGTTTACTGGTGATATAGAAGAAGACGCAGAAAAGGAATTAGTAAAAATATATGGAAACAAATTAAAATGTAATATATTAAAAGTTGCACATCACGGTTCAAAAACATCTAGTACAAGCGAATTTTTAGAGTGCGTAAAACCTAAAATCGCTCTAATTGGAGTAGGAAAAAATAACAAATTTGGACATCCAAATGAAGGTGTATTAGAAAGGTTAAAAAATATAAATGCACATATTTACAGAACAGACCAATGTGGCGAAATTTCCCTAAAAATAAACAAACAACTAAAATACAAAATAACAACATATATTAATAAATAAAAGCTCAATTATTAGTATTATTATAAAAACACGTAACACAGGGATTTTTAGTTAAAAAATATAACTTGCCCATTTAGTATATCATTATAAAAACATTATTCGTTTTCTAACTAAAAATAAATTAAAAACTATAATTTACTAAAAATTCACAAAAGTTCATAAAATGTATATAACAATATAGAGAGGAATATGCTAAAAAACTGCTACTATTTACAAAATTGCAATTTTAGTGTATTATATATTGTGTTTAAACAACTAAGAATAGGAGAAAATTAAATATATATGTTATGTTCAGATTGTAAGAAAAACACCGCAGTTATTTTTATAAATAAACTAGGTGAAGATAATAAAACAGAAGTAGAAGGTTTATGCTACGACTGTGCAAAAAAAAGAGGAATAAGTCCAATAGATGCAATGGCAAAACAAGCAAACTTATCTGAAAAAGACATAAAAGACTTATCAGATAAGCTAGACAATGTATTTAAGAATTTATCTGCAAATATGGAAGATATAGATGAAGACCAACTTTCAGAAATGATAAATGGGGAAAACGAACTAGGAGAAGAAGGTGCACAAGGAATACCTTTAGGCTCAATCTTCTCAGGAATATTTGGAATAAAGCAAAATCCAGAAGAAGGAGCAAACAATGCAAACTTCTCAAATTCAACTCAGAAAGTAAAAGAAAAAACAAAGGTTAATAAAAAAAGAAGAACACTAGACACTTATGGTACAAATCTAACTTTAAAGGCTAAAAATAATCAAATAGATAGAGTAATTGGAAGAGACAAAGAAATACAAAGAATGATTCAAATTTTAAATAGACGTTCTAAAAATAACCCTTGTTTAATAGGTGAGCCAGGTGTTGGTAAAACTGCAATAGCACAAGGATTAGCACTTAAAATTGCAAATGGAGATGTTCCAGCAAAACTATTAGATAAAGAAGTTTATTTACTAGACATGACAGCAGTAATTGCAGGAACACAGTTTAGAGGTCAATTTGAAGCTAGAATGAAAGGAATAATTTCTGAGTGTAAAGAAGCAGGAAATATAATACTTGTAATAGATGAAATTCATAACATAATTGGCGCAGGAGATGCAGAACATTCTATGAATGCAGCCAATATTTTAAAACCATCTTTAACAAATGGAGAAATTCAGCTAATTGGAACAACAACTTTAAAAGAATATAGAAAATACATAGAAAAAGACACAGCATTAGAGAGAAGATTTCAACCAATAATGGTAGAAGAGCCAAATGTTCAAGATGCAATAGAAATATTAAAAGGGATAAAACAATATTACGAAGATTACCACTATGTAAAAATTTCTAACGAAATAATAAGCAAAGCTGTAAATATGTCGGAAAAATACATTCACGATAGATTTTTGCCAGATAAAGCAATAGATATTTTAGATGAAGCCTGCTCAAAAATAAATTTAAATGATAAAGACCTATACGATTTACAAGTTTTAAATAACCAATTAAAGGAAGTGCAATCCCAAAAAGAAGAAGCTGCTCAAGCAGATTCTACAGAAGATTACCAAAAAGCAGCAGAGCTAAAAACAAAGGAATGTGCTTTATTAGAACAAATAGATGCATTAAAAAAGAGAATGAAACCAAAAGAAATTACGGTTCAAGACATTGCAAATGTTATAGAAAGCTGGACAAAAATACCAGTAAATAAAATAACAGAAGAAGAAACACAAAAATTATTGAACTTAGAAAGAAATCTTCATAAAAGAATAATAGGTCAAGATGAAGCTGTAGAGGCAGTTGCAAGAGCAATAAGAAGAAATAGAGCAGGGCTAAAAAGTACAAAAAGACCGCCATCTTTTATATTTGTTGGACCAACAGGTGTTGGTAAAACAGAACTTGCAAAAGCAGTTGCATTCGAAATGTTTGGAAACGAAAAATCTATAATAAGATTCGATATGTCTGAATATATGGAAAGTAATTCTACAGCAAAATTAATTGGTGCACCTCCAGGATATGTTGGATATGACGATGCAGGTCAATTAACAGAAAGAGTAAAGAGAAATCCATATTCAATAATTTTATTAGACGAAATAGAAAAAGCACATCAAGATGTATTTAACATTTTATTACAAGTATTGGACGACGGAAGACTTACAGATGCACAAGGAAATACAGTAAGTTTCGAAAATACAATAGTAATAATGACATCAAATGCTGGTTCAAATTTAAATACAAATTCTATAGGATTCGGAGGAACAACAGAAGCTTCAAAAAATAAAATGCTAGGAGCGTTAAAGGATTTATTTAGACCAGAATTCTTAAACAGGGTTGATGAAATTGTTGCATTTGATGCATTAACAAAAGAGCAATTAATGCAAATAGTAGACCTTATGATAGCAGATACAAGGCAAGTACTAAACGACAGAAACATAGGTTTAATATTAACAAGTGAGGCAAAGAACTATTTATTAGAAAAAGGTACAGACTTAAAATATGGTGCAAGACCTTTAAGAAGAGCAATACAAAGATACATAGAAGACGAATTATCAGATATGATACTAAGAAAAGAACTAAACAACGGACAAAAAGTTATGGTAGAATATAATAAAGAAGAAAATAAATTGAACTTTAAAATAAATAGCTAAAACCATAAATATATAAAGTAAGAAAATGGGGGAAAGAAAAGTGCTTAAACATATACCAAATGCATTAACAATGTGTAGATTTGTATTAATTCCATTTATAGTAGGAGCAATATTAGAAAAAAACTATATAGTTGCTTTCATATTTTTAACAATATCTGGACTTACAGATGTTTTAGATGGATTTATTGCAAGAAAATTTAATTTTATAACAAACTTTGGAAAGCTAATAGATCCATTAGCAGATAAAGCAACACAAATATCAACATTAATTGCATTATCCTATATAAAAATAATACCATACTGGATGCTAATACTAGTATTTGCCAAAGAAGGGGCTATGATAGCGGGTGCTTCATTTCTTTATGGAAAACAACTTGTTGTATCTAGTAGATGGTATGGAAAACTTGCAACAGTTGTATTTTATATAGCAATAGTTGCATCACTTGCAGTAAATAATTTTAACATAAAAATACATTTCGATATATACATATATTACTTAGCTCTAGTACTTACAATATTTGCATTAATAATGTACTTTAGAGAATTCTTTAAAAAAGGATATATGAATAAAGAAGCACTAAGCACAAAAAACAAAGAAATAATAACAAAATAAAAATGAAGAGGGACTAAAAGAATTTAAGTAATTCTTTATAGTCTCCTTTTTATAAATATTTCGTTTTACTCAAAATTTTCTATATAAGAATTTAAATTATCTTTACCAAAAAGAGTAACTCCATTTTCAAGCTCGTTCATATCTACTAAAGATAAATATTTAACTGCAATATCTGTTTTTTCTTTTAACTCAATAGAATTATCATCTTTTATATTATAAATACAAACATAACCATCATTAGATTTTACTAAAAAATGTTCATTACAAGAACCGTTAAAATCTTTTGCAAGTTCTATATCAGAACTAGTAAACTTATTAATTTGCCAATCGCTATACAAATTTTTAAAGTCATCCAAAGTTAAATTAACCATATTAGAATCTGTAAATGTTTTTTCTTTTATTGTATGACCACAACCTTTATAGGTTTTAAAAAATGTAATTATACAATTAGGAGAAATCTTAATTTCAGAAGAATTTGCCTTAATGGTATCAAGGTTTATATCGTTAATAGAAGTTCTTACAACATCATAATTATAAACATTTTGAGAAGATAAAGACCCTCCAGAATTTTTATTTAAATTAAAAAGCAATAAACTAATTATAATAATTATAAAAATTACAGAAACAAGTAAAAATAGTACAATATTTCTTTTATCCATAATTAATTCCATTCCTCCTTAGTAAGATATTTTTTCTAAAACTAGTATTTACCAAAATTGCTACTTATATACAAATAATTGAAATTTAAATTTGGTCGTGTTATAATAGCAATGAAAAATTAGAAGGAGAAATGTAACTAAATATGGATAAAAATAAAATTATATATGTATCAATTTCAGCAGTTTGTATCTTAGCAATAATTGCAGCTATATTTGCTCAAATTGACCTAAACTCAGGAAAGAAAAATCATAACAACAATAATAATAGCGTAACAGAAGAAACTAAAACACAAGAAGAATTAAAAAAGGAATTTAATAGTTTATTTAATAATACAATAAATACAAACAATTACAATACAAGTGCTATTAACAAACAAGATGAAAATAAAGAAATTGTTTACACTGCCTACGACATAGAAAAAGCAGAAGAGAATAAATATGAGGTAGACATACATTTACCGGTATTTAATATAAACAGTAGTGTTACATCAGGCTTTAACTCAATAACTCAAAAAGTTTTTGCAGATAAGGCAACAGAAGTTTTAAATAATAACAATGGCTCTACAATAATTTACAGCATAGATTATACAGGCTATATAAATGGAGATACACTTTCTCTAATAATAAGATCAACTCTAAAAGAAGGAACAAATGCACAAAGAGTAATTGTGCAAACATATAATTATAATTTGCAAACAGATAAAGAAGTTAGCATTTATGACGCAATAGAGCAAAGAGGAGTAGCGCAAAGCAGTGTATCTTCTAAAATAACGAGCCAAATTACACAAGCAATAAAAGAGGCAAATAGCATACAAATATCTGGATTTGATACATATAAAAGAGATATAAATAGCGACATATACCATTTAGATAAAACCGACAATTTCTTTATAGGAAAAGAAGGAAAATTATACATAATATATGCATATGGAAATAACAATTTTACATCCGAAATGGACATTATAGAAATTTAAAAAGGAAAGATAAAAATGCCAAAAAAGCTAATTATAACCGAAAAACCTTCGGTTGCAATGGAATATGCAAAAGTACTAAAAATAAGTGCAAATAGAAAAAACGGATATATAGAATCAGACAACTGGATAATAACTTGGTGTGTTGGCCATTTAGTAACGATGAGCTATCCGGAAGTATATGACGAAAAGCTAAAATATTGGAGGCTAGATACACTTCCATTTATACCAACAGAGTGGAAATATGAAATAATTCCTGCTGTACAAAATCAATTTAACATAGTAAAAAGCCTTTTACAAAGAGAAGATGTAGAAGAAATATACAATGCAGGAGACTCTGGACGAGAAGGAGAGTATATACAAAGACTAGTATTTATGATGGCAAAACCAAACCCAAAAGCAAAAATAAAAAGAGTTTGGATAGATTCGCAAACAGAAGAAGAAATACAAAGAGGAATAAGGGAGGCAAAAGACGAATGTGAATACGATAGCCTCTCAGATTCTGCCTATTTAAGGGCTAAAGAAGATTACTTAATAGGAATAAATTTTTCTAGATTGCTATCTATAATATATGGAAAAAGAGTTGCAAAAGAAATAGACGAAGAAAAAGCTTCCATTTCTATAGGAAGAGTAATGACCTGTGTTTTAGGAATGGTAGTTTCTAGAGAAAGAGAAATTAGAAACTTTGTAAAAACAAAATATTATAAAATAGCAGGAAGCTTTGGAGACGATGAAGGCTCTTTTAATGCAGAGTGGAAAGTAAACGAAAAATCTAAAATGTTTGAAAGTATAAAGTTATACAATGAGAGCGGATTAAAAAAAGAACAAGATGCAAAAGAATTTATTGCTTCACTTGCAGGAAAAAAAGCAGTTGTAACAGAGCTAAAAAAAGCAAAGCAAAAAGAAAATGCACCACTATTATTCAACTTAGCAGAAATACAAAATGAATGTACAAAAAAATTTAAAATAAAGCCAGATGAAACACTAGAAATAATACAAAATTTATACGAAAAAAAATTAGTAACATATCCTAGAACAGATGCCAGAGTTCTTTCAACAGCTGTTGCAAAGGAAATTTCTAAAAATTTAAACGGACTTGTAAAAGGTTATAAAGACACAGAAGTTCAAAAACTTTTAAACAAAATGGTAACAGAAAAATACTCTACAAACTTAGTAAAAACAAAATATGTAAACGATAGCAAAATAACAGATCATTATGCAATTATTCCAACAGGGCAAGGATTCGAAAACTTCGAGGGATTGCCAGACTTGCAAAAAAAGGTATATAACACAATAGTAAAAAGATTTATAGCCGTATTTTATCCGTCAGCAGAATTTAACAAAGTAAATGTCACAATAAATGTAGAAAACGAAACATTTTATGCAAGTGGAAAAGTATGTGTAAATCAAGGTTATCTAGAAGTGCTAAAACCAAAAAATACAGCAAGAAAAGTCACAGATGTTGCACAAAATGTGGATAACTCTTCTGTAAAAGAAGAACAAGAAGCGTCAGAAAACAATAATTTAGAAGTATTCAAAAAATTAAAAAAAGGTCAGGAAATAGAAGTAAAAAATTACGAAATAAAAGATGCCGAAACTTCTCCACCATCAAGATATACATCTGGGAATATGGTTTTAGCTATGGAAAATGCAGGCAAATTAATAGAAGACGAAGAATTAAGAGAACAAATAAAAGGAGCTGGAATAGGAACTAGTGCAACACGTGGAGAAATAATAAAAAAATTAGAGAGAATAAAATATATAGACATAAATGCGAAAACACAAATAGTAACTCCTACAAAAAAAGGAGAAGTAATATACGATGTTGTAAATCATTCAATGCCAGATATGCTAAACCCAAAACTTACAGCTAGCTGGGAAAAAGGTTTAGATATGGTTGCAAAAAAGGAAATAAAATCAGAAGAATTTATGGTTAAGTTAGAAAAGTATATAAATTCTAAATTCAACAAATTGGTAGTTAAATATTAATTATAAAGATATAAGTTTATATATTACTATACATAGGTTTGCAATAAGTAGGTTTATAAGTAAATCCTAAAAAACTTAAATATATTATGCGAGGAATGATATTAAATATGAAAATAGGGTTAGCATTAGCAGGAGGCGGAGTAAAAGGTGCAGGACATTTAGGTGTAATAAAAGCATTAGAAGAAAATGGAATAGAAATTGGATACATTGGAGGAACAAGTATTGGAAGTATAGTTGCAGCATTTTATGCAATGGGCTATAACTCAGCAGAGATGCTAAAACTATTTAAATACTTTTCAAGAGATGTAATGAAAGTAGATCCAAAATATTATTGGTCAAATGTTAAATCTAGAAAAAATTTTATGGGATATGGCCTTTTATCTGGTGATGCAATAGAAAATGCTATGGATGAATGTGCAAAATTAAAAGGTTACAAAGACATAAAAGACTTAAAAATGCCAATAGTAATGCCAACAGTAGACATTAAAGAAAGTAAAAAATACGTATCTACAAATCATGCATTTGATGAAAACTTTCCAGAAGATACATACATAAGAGATATAAGCATAGGAAAAGCAACAAGAGCAAGTGCTAGTTATCCAGGAGTATTTGCACCAACAATATATAAAGAGCATAAATTTGTTGATGGAGGAATAATAGATAACCTTCCTGCACACGAGGTTAGAAAATTAGGAGCAGAAAAAGTGCTATCAGTACGTTTTAGTTCTGCAAACAAAACTGATCCTAAAAACGTTTTTGAGGTAGCATTAAAATCTGTAGATTTATTATTCGACCAAAGAACCGCAGCAGAAATTGCAAGTAGTGACTTTGCTTTAACATTAGATATGCCAGAAGCAAGTGTGTTTAGCGTAAAGAAAATAGACTACTGCTATAATCAAGGCTATATAGCTGCAATAGAAAATATGAGCAAAATAAAAGAAATATTTAAATAAAAATAGACTTATAAATTCAAGCACTCTAGATAAAAAAGAAGAAATTTGAAATACATATAACAATAAGTGAAGGCAAGTACTTTATGCCTTCACTTTTTTGCCTTAAAATTCATATTATATACCATAATTAATATACAAATTAGAAAGGGCAAAATGGTGAAATAAATGAAAAGTTTTGTAATAAAAGGAGGAACAAGACTAGAAGGAGAAGTAAAAATTTCAGGGTCAAAAAATGCATCACTTCCAATAATTGCAGCAACAATATTAAGTGGCAAAAAAAGCAAAATAAGTAACGTACCAGACATACACGATATACAGGTGACTTTAAAAATATTAAAATATTTAGGATGCGAAGTAAGCAAGAAAAACGACAAAATAGAAATAAATTCTAAGTATATACATAAAAACGAAATACCAGAAGAATTAATGAATCAAATGCGTTCCACTGTTATTTTGGCAGGTGCTATTTTAGGAAGATTTAAAGAAGTTACCTTTTCGTATCCTGGTGGATGCGACATAGGAGCAAGACCAATAGATTTACATTTAAAAGCTTTTAAAAAATTAGGCATAAATATTGTAGAAGAGTATGGATTTATTAGGTGTAAATGTGATAAAATAATAGGGGCAAATATAGACTTGGACTTTCCAAGTGTAGGTGCAACAGAAAATATTATATTAGCATCAGTACTCGCAGAAGGAAAAACAATAATAACAAATGCAGCAAGAGAGCCAGAAATTGTAGATTTGGTACATATGCTAAACAAAATGGGAGCACGAATTACAGGTGAAGGCACAAATGTAATAGAAATTACAGGAGTAAAAAACTTAAAAGAAGTCCAGTACAGAGTTATGCCAGATAGAATAGAGGCAGGAACATTTTTATGCGTTGCTGCAATAACTGAAGGAAAAATAAAACTCACAAACGCAATACCAGAACATATAGTACCAATAATTTCTAAATTAGAAGAATCTGGCTGTAATATAAAAATAGAAAAAAATACCATAGAAATAGAAGCTAAAAAAAGAACAAAAGCAGTAGAAATAAAAACAATGCCATACCCAGGATTTCCAACAGATATGCAATCTATATTTGGAGCAGTATTATCTAAAGCTAAAGGAACATCTGTAATAACAGAAAATATATTTGAAAATAGATACAAATATTTATATGAACTTAAAAAAATGGGGGCAAAAAATAAGCAAGAAGGAAATGTTGCAATAATAACTGGAGTAAAAAAGTTAACCCCGGCAATAGTAAAAAGCACAGACTTAAGAGGTGGAGCAGCACTAGTACTTGCAGCACTAAGTTGCAAAGGCACAACAAAAATTACGAATATTGAATATATACTAAGAGGATACGAAAATCTAGACAAAAAATTAAATAAATTAGGAGCAAATGTATATATAGAAGAAGGTGACTAAAATTAAATGAAAAAACAAGAAAAAATAAAAAATTTATATGACTTTGATTATGAGACGCAAGAAGAGAAAAAACTAAAAAAGAAAAAAAAGGCAGATGCAAAATCTGCCTCAAAGAAGCGTAAAAAAACATCTGAAACAAAAGGACAAGCCGAAAAGAAGAAAATAAACTACGATGATGAAATAGTAATTGGAGTAACAAGATATCCAGAAAAAGAGCAAGTAAAAAAAGATAAAAAATCTTATAAGAAGAAAGTAAATAATAAAAAAATTAACAAAAAAGTTACAAAAAATAAAAAAACAAAACAAAAAGAAGATGTATACTCTTATAAATTTACAGGAATAGACAATGAATACATATTAGACGATTCAAACAAAATAATAGATGAACAAAAAAGAGCAAGAAGAGCTAAAATAATCAAAAGAATATTAAAAACATTTTCAATAATTATAGTCATTGCAGGAGCAATATCGTTTGCTATGGTATCACCAATATTTAATGTTAATAACATAAAAATATCTGGAAATTCAAAGCTTACAGAAAGCGAAATAATAAGCTTATCTGGAATAGAACAAAATGAAAATATTTTTAGAATAAGTAAATCTAAAACAATAAAAAATATAAAACAAAATGCATATGTAAACGAAGTAAGCATTAGTAAAAAAATTCCTAATGGAATAGAAATAACAATAGAAGAAAGAAAACCAAGTTATATGATAGAATATGGCAATGCATATGTATATATAAATACACAAGGATATATGCTAGAGGTATCTAGTCAAAAGTTAGATTTGCCAATAATTTTAGGATATTCAACAAGTCAAGAAAAATTAGAAGCTGGTAACAGACTAGAAGAAGAAGACTTAATAAAATTAGGAACAGTAATAAAATTAATGAATGCGGCTACAAATAATTCAATAGCAAATTTAATAACAACAATAAATATATCAAATGCAGAAAATTACACAATTTATATGGAAAGTGAAAAAAAGACTGCATATTTAGGAGATTGTAGCAATTTAGAAACAAGAATGTTATACTTAGTTGGAATAATAAATTCAGAAAAGAATATATCAGGAGAGATATTTCTAAATATGAATCTAAATACAGATAAAGCATTCTTTAGAGAAAGTGTATAAAATAGGAGAGTGAACATATTGAATAAAAAACAAATAGCAATAACACTTGGAATAATGTGTTTATTACTTACAATGGCAACAGTAATCCAAATAAAAACAATAAATGGAGCAAATCAAGTTGCATCTTCAACATTTACAAGTAATAACTTAAGAGACCAAGTTTTAAAATGGAAAGAAAGATACGATACAACATATAGCAGTCTTCAAACGTCAGAAAAACGACTAGAAGATGTTAGAGAACAAGCAAGTGATAACACAGAGGGCTCATCAGAAAAAGAAGAAGAGTTAAAAAGAAATAATATGTTACTTGGATTGACAGATGTTACAGGAGAAGGCGTAATAGTAACTTTAAAAGACAACGATAAAGTAACTGCAAGTACAACACTTGGAGATATAAGTGAGTATATAGTTCATTATAGCGACATATTAGGAATAGTAAACGAATTAAAAAATGCAGGAGCAGAAGCAATATCTGTAAATGACCAAAGAATTACAAGTGTAAGTGCAATTACCTGCGAAGGAAATATAATAAGTGTAAATGGAGAAAAAGTAAGCTCTCCATTTGTAATAAAAGCAATAGGAAGGTCTACAATGTATTCTGCTTTAAATAGACCAGGTGGAACATTAGAACATTTAAACGATTTTATAATTGCAACAATTAAGCAATCAAATAGCATAACAATAGAAAAATATACTGGTGTAATTGGATCAAAATATATAAAAAATAACAATTAAAGAACAAGTTACATCAAAATATGCTTTTCAAATTATATAAAAGAAAGGAAAGTGAAAAATTTGAAAATAAAAATGACAAAAGCAAACATTACAATGTCAATTAGCATTTTTATGGTTTGTATAATACTTGTGGCAGTATCACTTATTCAATTTAAAACAGTAAAACAAGTAAATGTATCAGACATAGAACATATGGAAGAAACTCAACTAAGAGAAGAACTTGCATCTTGGAAGAGCAAATACGAAGAAATAAACGAAAAACTTGCAGATACAAATCAAAAAATAGAAGAATATACAAGCAAAATAGAGTCAAACGAAGAAGCATCAGAGTTATTAGACGAAGAACTAAATAAATCAAGATTACTACTAGGACTAACAGATGTTACAGGAGATGGAGTAGTAATAACATTAACAGATAATGATTCAGAAAAAATTACTGCAACAGACATTGTAGAACTTGTAAACGAACTAAGATATGCAGGAGCAGAAGCAATATCTGTAAATGATGTAAGAGTAGTAAATATGACAGAATTTGCAGACATATATGGTTATATTATAATGAAACCAAGCCAAAGAATTACATCACCATATGTAATAAAAGCAATAGGAAGTCAAACACAATTAATAAACACTTTAAGCATAAAAGAAACAGGCTTTATAGATTATAGAACATCACAAGGAAAAACAGTAAAACTAGAAAAACAAAGAAATATAAAAATTCCTAAATACACAGGAGAAATAGAAGTAAGATATATGAAGGAGGTAGAAGACTAATATGATATTAATAGCAATTGTTTTAGGATGTTTAATAGGGGCATTAATAGGTATGCTAGCACCAATGGTTTCTTATACATACTCTGGATATTTAGCAATAGCAATTATTGCTGCACTAGATTCGGTATTTGGAGGAATTGTAGCAACATTAAAAAAGAACTTTAATTTAACAATATTTGTAACAGGATTTTTTGGAAATGCAATACTTGCAATATTATTAACAATATTAGGACAAAAACTAAATGTAGATATTTACCTAGCTGCAATTGTTGTTTTTGTAGGAAGAATGTTTACAAATCTTGCCATAATTCGTAGATATTATGTAGATATAATGATGAAAAAAGTCGAAGAAAAAAGAAACGAAAAAAAAGTTGAAATTAAAGAATAAATATGTTAAAATTTGTTTCCATAGAAAGTACAATAGTTTAAATAAATTTGTTACAAATTTATTACAAAAATGTGACAAAACTATTGACTTTTTTTGTGAAATATAATATTCTTATCATAAATTTAAAAGCAGAAAAAAATGGAGGAGTTAATCTTGGCAATCGGAGATATAATTGTAGGTATAGATATAGGTTCCTCAAAGGTTAGCTTGGTAGTTGGAGAAGTAAACAACTTTAATCAAGTAGAATTAGTCTATACAGTTGAGCATAAATGCAAAGGAATTAAAAAAACAAAAATAATAGATGAAGATGAAATAGCAAATGCAATAATAAAATCAGTACAAGATGCAGAAAAAGAAGCAGAAATAAAAATAAATTCAGCATACCTAACAATTGCAGGAAGCTATGTTACAATAGTACAAAATAGTGTAACAAAAACAATAAAAGATAAATATGCAGGAATATCTACAAGAGATGTATCATCTGCACTTTTACAAGTAAAAGATATAGATGTTCCAGATGGAAAAAGTATAATAGATATAGTTACAGATAAATTTGTTTTAGAAGATGGACGAGCAGTAGAAGATCCAGTTGGAAATTTAGTATCAACATTTTCTTTAAATGCACAAGTAATATTAGGAGACAAAGAATACATCAGACAATTATCTAATATCTGCAAAAAAGCAGGATTAGATATAGATGGAATTATACCAATTACACTTGCAGAGAGAAATTTAATACTAGACAATAATGAATTAAACGATAATGTAATGATAATAGACATTGGAGCTGGAAATACAGAAATAGGTATATTTGAAGGAGCAGCTTTTGAATATACAAATACAATACCTCTTGGAGGAGACAACATAACAAGAGACATACAAATGGTATTAAGTATTTCAGAAGAAGAGGCAGAAAAATTAAAAAGACAATATGGCTTAGCAATGAGATCATACATAGATAATGACAACGAAATTGTGCTAAATACAGTAGAAGATTCTAAAAACAAAGTAATAAGAAGTTCAGAACTTATAGAAATAATAGAAGCAAGAATCGAAGAAATATTTACATTAATAAATAAAGACATAGCAAACCAAGGAATTAAGCCAAGAATTAACAATGTAATATTAACAGGTCAAGGAATTACAAGCATAAGTAAGAGTGATGTTGCAGGAAAAGTTATACTAAATATACCAGTAAAATTTGCAACAGGCAGATACATAAGCATGGTAAGACCAGAATATAGAACAGCTTATGCATTAGTTAGATACATAGCTGCAAGACCATTTGCAAAAAGTGTTTCAAGTAGTATAGATTCAAACTCACATGAAAACTTCTTTGCAACTATAATAGAAAGAATAAAAGAATTTTTCTATTCTTAAAAATAAATTGAACATAAGATTGTTAGAAACAGAGTTTTAAATTAAAATAGGGAGGAACAAACTTTATGATGGTGGATAGCGTAGACGAAAACACAATGTTAGATGGAACAGCTACAATTAAAGTAATAGGAGTTGGAGGAGCTGGAACAAACGCAGTAAATAGAATGGTAGACTCAGGAATAAAAGGAGTAGAATTTATTGCTGTAAATACAGATAGACAAGCTTTACTTTTATCTAAAGCTGCATCAAAAATTCAAATAGGAGAAAAAATAACAAGAGGACTCGGAGCAGGAGCAAACCCAGACATTGGTGCTCAAGCAGCAGAAGAAAGCAAAGCAGAAATAACAGAAGCACTTCGCGGTGCAGATATGGTATTCGTAACTGCCGGAATGGGCGGTGGAACAGGAACAGGAGCAGCTCCAATAGTTGCATCTTGTGCAAAAGAAATGGGAATACTAACAATTGGTGTTGTTACAAAACCATTCACATTTGAAGGTAAAAAAAGATTAACACAAGCAGATAGAGGAATAGAAAGTCTAAAAGGAAAAGTAGATACATTAGTTGTTATACCAAACGACAAACTACTTCAAATAATAGATAGAAAAACATCAATCGTAGAAGCTTTCAAAATGGCAGACGATGTTTTAAGACAAGGTGTACAAGGTATTTCAGACTTAATTGCAATACCAGGACTTGTAAACCTAGACTTTGCCGATGTTAAAGCAATAATGTTAAATACAGGAATGGCTCATATGGGAATTGGTAGAGCATCTGGAGAAAATAGAGCAGAAGATGCTGCAAAACAAGCTATTCAAAGTCCATTACTAGAAACATCAATAGAAGGTGCTAGAGGAGTAATCATAAACATTACAGGTGGAAGCAACTTAGGATTACACGAAGTAAACACAGCAGCAGAACTAGTACAAAGAAGTGTAGACCCAGAAGCAAACATAATTTTTGGTGCTGTTATAGATGAAAGTCTAGACGAAGATATAACAATTACAGTTATAGCTACAGGATTTGAAAAAGAAGAAGATAAAGTTCCAAGCTTAGGAGATTTAACAAGCAAAACTTGGACTCCAAAAACATCATCAATTGGAACAGATACAACAAGCTCAAACGGAGATTTAGATATTCCAACCTTTTTAAGAAAAAATAAGAGCAAATAATACAAAAAAATATAAATAAAATGTATTATTACATAAATAAATAAAATATAAGAAAAGAAATAAGCTAAATTTGTAGATTATTTCTTTTTTTTGCGTACAAGAAATGACAGAATTTTAAAAAATAAAATTGTATAATAGTAATGCAATAAAGAAAGGAAATGAATTAAATGTGATCATTTATTTAGACTTAATATTTATAGAAAATGTATTAATGAATTATATAATATTATTTGCCACACAAATAATATTAAAAGCACAAACCCAACATCCACAAATGCGACTGCTAATATCAAGCATAATAGGGAGCATATATGCAATAATAGTGTATTTAAATGTACTAACAATATATTCAAGTATATTTGCAAAAATAATACTATCAATAGTTATGGTATACATAGCATTTGGAGCAAAAAATATCAAACAAATGTTAAAACAATTACTAATATTTTATTTAACATCATTCATATTTGGTGGCTGCACATTTGCATTAATATATTTTATAAAACCCGAAAATGTAAAAATTAATAATGGTGTATTTGTAGGAATATATCCAATAAAAGTTGCATTAATTGCAGGAACAATAGCTTTTGTAATAACACAAATAGCATTCAAAATAAATAAATCCAAACTAAGCTTAAAAAATCAATATATAAATATCGAAATATTTTATAAAGAAAAGAGAGTAGAAGTAACAGCACTAATAGACTCTGGCAATTTGGTAAAAGATCCAATTAGTAATATGCCAATAATAATAGTAGAAAAAGAAAAATTAAGAGAGCTAATATCAGCAGAATTTTTAGAATACATAGAAAAATTTTTAGGAGGTGATATAGGAGAAAATAACAACTTAAAAGAAGACTTATCCAAAATTAGAATGGTGCCATTTATGTCTATAGGAAAAGAAAATGGAATGCTAGTAGGAATAAGAGTAGACAAAATTATAATTCATAATGAAGAGGAAACAATACAAAAATCAAAAGTAATAGTATGTTTATATAACAAAAAACTTACAAAAGACAATAAATACAATGCACTAATAGGGTTAAACTTATTAGAAGAAGAGAAGTAAATAATCATTGAGCAAGAAATTAATATAATAAATTTTGAATTTAAATAATATTAAAATTTTCAAATCTTTTCTTCAACAAAATAAAATTCTTATAATTATATTCATATAGGAGGGAATACAAAGATGAATTTATTACAAATTCTAAAAAATAGTGCAAATGTTATATATGTAAAATACATAAAAAATGATGATGTAGAGTTAATGCCAATATTCTACATAGGTGGAAGTCAAACATTGCCACCACCACTTTCTCAAGAAGAAGAGGAAGAAGCATTAAAAAAACTTGCAAAAGGAGATAAAGAAACAAAGCAATTACTAGTAGAAAGAAATTTGAGACTAGTAGTATACATAGCAAAAAAATTTGAAAATACAGGAACAGGAATAGAAGACTTAATATCAATTGGAACAATTGGACTTATGAAAGCAATAAACACATACGACACAAGCAAAAACATAAAACTTGCTACGTATGCATCAAGATGTATAGAAAATGAAATATTAATGTATTTGAGAAGAACAAATAAAATAAAAGGAGAAATATCAATAGATGAACCATTAAACCAAGATGGAGACGGAAACGAACTACTTTTATCAGATATTTTAGGAACAGATTCAGACTCAATTTCTAGAAGACTAGAAGACGAAGTAGACAAAAAATTATTAAAGGTTGCAATAAGCAAATTAAATACAAGAGAAAAAAACATAATGGAATTAAGGTTTGGCTTTATAACAGGGGACGAAAAAACTCAAAAAGAAGTTGCAGATATGCTAGGCATTTCACAGAGTTACATATCCAGACTAGAGAAAAAAATAATAAACAAAATGAAAAAGGAAATATTAAGCAAAACAGGATAGTAGAATAAAAATAACCTTTTTTGGAAATAATTAGAGTAATTAAATTTCCAAAGGAGGTTTTTAATTTGATAAACAAGGTAGAAATATGCGGAGTTACAACTAGCAAATTACCTGTGCTATCAAATGAAGAAAAAGAAGAATTATTAAAAAAAATAAAAAATGGTGATCAAGAAGCACGCGAAGTATTTGTTAAAGGAAATCTAAAACTTGTGTTAAGTGTAATAAAAAATTTCTATGGCAGAGGCGAAAATTTAGATGACTTATTTCAAATTGGATGTGTTGGACTAATAAAAGCAATGGACAACTTTGATGTAAATATGAATGTAAAATTTAGTACTTATGCTGTGCCAATGATTATTGGTGAAATTAGAAGATATTTAAGAGATAACAATATAATAAGAGTTAGTAGATCTGTAAGAGATTTAGGTTACAAAGTGTTAGCAATAAGAGAAAGGGCTAAAAAAGAAAATAAAAGAGAACCAACTATAGAAGAAATTGCAAAAGAGCTAAACGTAACAAAGGAGGACATTGCATTTTGCCTAGATGCAATACAAGACCCAATATCATTACAAGAACCTGCATATGGTGACGAAACAGATAATATATATGTAATGGATCAGATAAAAGACAAAAAGAACAGTGATGAAAACTGGGCAGAAAATTTAACAATATCGGAAACACTAAACAAGTTAAAGGCAAAGGAAAGGGAAATAATAAATAAAAGATTTTTTGAAGGGAGAACACAAATAGAAGTTGCAGAAGAAATAGGAATATCACAGGCACAAGTATCGAGACTTGAAAAAAATGCAATAAGCCATATAAGAAGAATTTATAATGACAAGTAATAAAAATACAAGAGAATAATATAATAAAATGAAGACAAAACAATTACAGATTTGTTTGAAAATAATAAAATTATAAATTCATTTATAAATAATAAAACTATAAGTTTATTAATAAGTATCAATACTAATATTAAATTTAAAATTACTATTTTAATTTAGTCTAGTATCAACAATTTGTGCTTAAAAGGAGGAATAAAATAAAAATGGAAAATAAAGGGCTAGACTTTAAACATAAAGAAGTTATAAACATAAATAATGGAAAACGTTTAGGATTTGTGCAAGATGTTTGTGCAGACTTAGAAACAGGAGCAATAACATCAATAATAGTTCCAGGAGAAAAGAAATTTGCAAACATATTCACAGATAAAAATAATGTAGTAATTCCTTGGAACAAAATACATTGCATTGGAGAAGATATAATATTAGTAGATATATAATCAGTTAATTAAATAACTGATTATTTTTTTTACAATAATTTCTATTGACATTAAAAAGAATAAAATATAAACTAATAAAAGATTAAAAAAATTGTGAAAGAAAAATAATCCTGCCATATTTAATAAAATTGAAAAATAAATTTATTTAAAATATGAATAGGAATAATTATATATTATAAAATTTGCAATCTTAAAGTTAAACATTAAATTATAGAAAGGAATATAGCAAAAATGGAAGAAATAGAAATGAGAGAATATTGCTTAAATTGCAAAATAAAACCTTGTAGTAATCAAGGATGCCCGTTAAACAACAACATTCCTACATTTATAAAAGAAACAGACTATAAAAAGGCATTCGAAATTTTAAGCAAAACAACAGTACTGCCAGCAATATGTGGTAGAATATGTCCGCATGAAAAACAGTGCCAGGGAAGTTGTGTAAGAGGAATAAAACAATCACCTGTGAAAATAGGAAAAATAGAATCAATAATTGGAGAAAAAAGCATTAAAGAAAACTATAAAATTCCAACCGATAGAAAAGAGAACTTAAAAACAAAGAGAGTTGCAATAGTAGGGGGAGGCCCAGCAGGCCTTACATGTGCAGCATTTTTAGCAAGAAAAGGATTACAAGTTACAATATACGAAAAACATAATGAACTCGGAGGCATATTATCTCATGGTATACCAGAATTTAGATTACCTAAAGAAACTGTAGAAAAAACAATAGAAAAAATATTAGAATTAGGAATAAATGTAGAATACAATAAAGAGCTGGGCAAGAATATATCGGTAGAGGAACTATCAAAAAAATATGATGCAGTATTTATCTCTATTGGAGCAAACATTCCAGCTAAAATGGGAATAGAAGGCGAAAACCTAAATGGAGTATATGGAGGAAACGACTTACTAGAATATAATAAACATCCAGATTACAGTGGAAAAAATGTAGCCATAATAGGTGGTGGAAACGTAGCAATGGATTGTGCAAGAACAATAGTAAGAATGGGAGCAAAAAAAGTATATGTAATATACAGAAGAGCCAAAGAGCAAATGCCTGCCGAAATAAAGGAAATAGAAAGTGCAGAAAATGAAGGAATAGAATTTGTATATCAAACAAATATAATTAAAATAATTGGTAAAAGTAGAGTAGAAAAAATAGAATGTGTAAAAACAGAACTTGTTAAAATAGAAGGACAAAATAGGCTTAGTCCAGTAAACATAGAAGGAAGCAATTTTATACTACCAATGGATTATGTTGTAATGGCAACAGGTTCAAAACCAGAAAAAAATGCAATAAAAGAATTGGAAAAAAATAAATGGAATTATATAAAAGTAAATGAAAATATGCAAACTTCAATAAAAAATGTGTACGCAGGAGGCGACATAGTAGGAGAAAAGCAAACAGTAGCCTGGGCTGCAAGGTCTGGTCGAAATGCGGCTGAAAATATTTTAAAATTTTTGTAAAGTAATAATATATAAAAACTAATACAATTGAAAAGAATATCCTATCTTCAAACTTATTATAAGATTATAGATTATCAATTTTAAATGAGTTATAAAAAGTTTCGATTCGGATATTTTTTATGTATTAGTTTTAATTTTTATTATCTATATTGCTTTTAAATTCTCTCTTTAGTAGTATATTTTTTATTAAATTTATGATTCTTGAAAATTTTGATTCTTTTTTTTCTATCAAGTAAGTGTTGTTATAATCTTTATCAGCAAAGTTATCAAATTTTTTATCTAAATTTTCCATCATTTGAATGTAGAAATTATTGAAGAAATAGTATCCGTCTGTAGTACCAATTAAATCTTGAAAGTTATATAATTTTTTTCTAAAGTTATCTACGTCTGCAGACGACATTAAAGATTTATATACTGTAGAAAAATAAGATTTTATAATTAATTCTTGAGTACTTAGATACATATTTTTTATTTGACTTTTTAATTCTGCAATTTTTTCATTAATTGTATGATATTTTACCATAGGCAAATCTTCATCTTGTGATTTTTGTCTTAGTTTTACAATTTTTTCTTCTATATTCAAAATTTTATCTAGAGTTAAACAAATTTGCTTATATGTGTTTTCTCCGCATAATGCAGAAAATTTATTTTTAAAATGACTGTTACTGTTTAGTGTGCTGTCAAATAAAACTTCTTCTCCAGTTATATATGCCATTTGCGAAATTAAATTACATAGCAATGGATAATAATCTGGACTAATAGTCGAAAAATTTATATCGTAATAGGTTACGTTATCAAATGTAGAACCTAAAATATTAGATGCAACAGTTTGAACAGCAGCCTCATTAAGTGCCAAACCAAACGACTTAGATCCTTTAAAAGAACTTAAACCAAGTCTTAATAAGTTTCCTTTTTCATCTTTTACTTCTTGCAAATTATGAACTAATTCGTGAACGGCATATTTTTCTAATTCACAAAGTCCCATTCCATCTCTAAAATAAACAGAAGAGTTCTTATAAAAATAACTTGCTTCTGCAAGACCCTCAGGCATATTTGCAACATACATAGGTAAATTAGAAAATCTTTCATAAAGAGAATCAAAAGTAAAACCAAAATTAGAAAATGCAGAGACAATCTCTGTACTTACACTTTTGGCTATGGTTTCTATACTTCCCCTGTCAAGAGGCTCGATTACAGTAATTCCATTCTTTTTTAAATCTGATTCTATACTCATAAAAACTCCTTAAGTTATTTTATTATACTACATAAATAGAAAAAAAGACATAACAAAAACGTTAAGAAAATATTACAAAAATATTACAACAAACTTTTGTTTGACAAACGCATTTTTTTATGATATTATAGTTGCATAATAAAATTTGAGGAGTGATTTTTATGGCAAGAAAAAAAGACCCAACAGATTTAAATGAAAGAGAAAGAGCAATATTAAAATTTATAGAAAAAGAATTAAAACAAAATGGATATCCACCTTCTGTAAGAGAAATTGGAAAAGCAGTTGGACTTAAATCAACAGCAACAGTACATGCATATTTAGGCAAACTAGAAAAGGGTGGTTTCATATTAAGACAAGATAAAAAAGGAAGAACATTACAACTAATAAAAGGTGGAAAAAAATATAGACCAAACCAAGAAGAAAAAACAGCATATGCTGGTAAAGAACTAGTAGACGTACCAGTGGTTGGCAGAATAACAGCAGGTGCTCCAATTCTTGCAGTAGAAAATATAACAGATACATTTCCTATTCCATTAGATTTTATAGGAAATAGTGAATGCTTCATGCTAACAGTAAGAGGCGAAAGTATGATAGAAGCTGGAATACTAGATGGGGACTATATTCTAGTTAGAAAACAAAATACTGCAGAAAATGGAACAATAGTAGTAGCTTTAATAGAAGATGAGGCAACAGTAAAAACATTCTATAAAGAAGATGGTTATATAAGACTACAACCAGAAAACTCTACAATGGATCCTATAATAGTGCCAAACTGCGAAATACTAGGAAGAGTTGTAGGCGTATTTAGAAAAATGTAATACACAAAAGATGGAAATACAAAACAAAAATGGAGAATTATTATGAGCAGAATGAAAACTTTTGGAATCTATCTTTTAATATTTGTGGTTTTTTATATATTCTCAAGTTTAATAGCATATGGATATATACAAAGTACATATAAGAAAATAAGTGGAGAAGTAATAAAAGACGATAACTTCGAAATAAAAATCAATAATAGCGAAGCAACCCTTGTAAATGGATACATAGAGGGAACAATAACAAATAGTTCAGATAAGCAAATAGACGGAAAATATATACGAATAGAACTATTTTCAGCAAGAAATAATAAAATTTTAACAAAGTATGTTAATCTAGAAACAATAGATGCTGGAGAAACAAAAAATTTTAAAGTGAATTTTAGAGCAGAAAATATAACTAAATTCTACGTAGAAATTGCAGATGAAATAAAACAAGAAGAAACAAAAACGCAAATAGTAACTTTTTCGGATTTAAATAATGATGAGAATAAAGGAATAGCCGTATTTGCAGCATTCTTTATATTAGCACATTATTTTATATAATTAATATAAATAAAATAAATTCCATAAAAAGTAAAAATATAATAAAATATGTATTAAATAATGGCAGATGTATAATATTAATATAATAATATACGTCTGTTTAATTATATAAAATCAAAATATAATAAAGCGAGCTATTATTAGAAAAAATACAAGAAAACTATTAAAGCTATATAAAATATATTTTTTATATGAAAAGGTTTGAAATTTATGCTAATGTGTAATATAATTGTAACAGTTCCGTAATATTGCAAAATCGAAAGGATGAAACAAATGTTAGAATTTGGACAAGACATTGGAATAGATTTGGGTACAGCAACAGTTATAGCATATATAAAAGGAAAAGGGGTAGTATTAAGAGAACCTTCAGTTGTTGCTGTGGAAAAAGATACAGGAGAAGTGCTGGCTGTTGGAAAAGAAGCAAGAAGAATGCTTGGAAGAACGCCAGGAACCATAATTGCAACAAGACCTCTAAGAGAAGGGGTTATATCAGATTATACAGTTACAGAAAAAATGTTAAAATATTTTATAAATAAAGTGTGTGGAAAATACATTTTTGCACCTAAAATAATGATATGTGTACCATCTAGAGTAACAGAAGTAGAAAAAAAAGCTGTTATAGACGCTGCAGGAAAAGCAGGAGCTAGAAAAGTGTATTTAATAGAAGAACCACTTGCTGCAGCAATAGGAGCAGGATTAGACATATATAAACCATCTGGTAATATGATAGTAGACATAGGTGGAGGAACTACAGACATAGCAGTAATATCACTAGGAGGAACTGTACTTAGTACTTCAATAAAAGTTGCAGGAGATAAATTTGACGAAGCAATAGTAAAATATATAAAGAAAAAACATAATATTGTAATAGGAGAAAGAACTGCAGAAGATATAAAAATAAATATTGGCTGTGTATATCCCAAAATACAAGATGCCGATATGGAAATAAGAGGCAGAGATTTAATTTCTGGACTTCCAAAAACAATAACAGTATATTCTAGCGAAATGTTAGAAGCCTTATCAGAATCTGCCGAACAAATAATAGAAGCAGTACATTCAATATTAGAAAAAACACCTCCAGAGTTATCAGCAGATATTGGAAGAAAAGGTATATATATGACAGGCGGTGGCTGCCTAATAGATGGCTTAGATAAGCTACTACAAGAAAGAACTGGCATAAATGTTATGATTGCACAAGATGCTGTTTCTTGTGTAGCTTTGGGAACAGGTAAGGCATTAGAAAACTTAGAAACACTAAATGGAAAAAGATAAAAGCTAACAAACCGACTATTTGTTCAAAACTATTGAAAAAAAACATTCAAAATTATATAATAAAATAGTTACAAGGGAAAATGGCTTAAAATATCATTTTTAACAAGATTTGTACTTAGAAAATAAGTAAAGGTAATTAAAATTAAATGAATAAAACAAAAAGAAAAATATTTGAAACTTCAATGAAATTATTTGCAGAAAAAGGATACGATGCAACAAGCATAGAAGAAATAACTGCAACTGTTGGCGTAGCAAAAGGCACTCTATACTATCATTTTTCTAGCAAAGAGGAAATATTTGGCTTTCTAATAGAAGAAGGCGTAAAACTATTAAAAAATAGTATAGAAATAAAAACAGAAAAACTAGAAAATTCTATAGATAAAATAAAAGCAATTGTATTAATACAATTAAAGGTATTAGTAAAATATGAAGATTTTATGACAATAGTATTAAGAGAAATATGGGGAAGCGATAGCAGAAGTTTACTATGCCAAAAACACGTATTTGAATATATACAAGAAATAGAAAAAATTGTTATAGAAGGAATAAATAAAAAAGAAATAATTGAGGGAGATGCAAATGTAATAGCGTCAGGAATATTTGGTTTTACATGTTCTAGCTTAATTTATAAAATGAGAGCTGGGCAAGAAATAGAAATACCAGTATTATATTCAGAAATAGAAAAGACATTCATAAGAAAATTAAAAAGATAAAATCTAACAAAATAGAAGGAGCATAAAATGAGAATTTTAAGAGATTTTAAAATACCAGATTTTAAGTTTAAAAAAATAGAAATGAATGACATTCCAGAAATAGACAATGTAAAAGTTGACTATGAAAAAGTAAAAGAAGCAGAGGAAAAAAAGAATAAAAAGCATAAACCATATCCAGCAACAGAATATAAAACAGTAAAAGAGATATTTATTCATTCTATGAAAAATTATGCAGATAATACTCTAATTTTACAAAAGCCTTCACATAAGGAACCATATAAAGAAATTACATACAAACAATTTGGCGAAGACGTAGTAGCATTAGGTTCAAAATTAATAAAAATGCTTCCTAAAAATGCAAGAATAGTAGTAGTTAGTGAAACAACATATGATTGGTATGTTACATATATGTCTGCACTTTGTGGAGCTGGAATATTAGTTCCTGCAGATAAAGAATTACCAGATAACGAACTAGAAAACGTAATAAACAGAGCGAGAGCAACAGCGGTAATATATTCTGCAAAGAAAAAAGACTCAATAAAGAAAATAGAAAACAATTTACCAACTGTAAAATATTTCATAGAAATGGATTCTGATGATCACATTGTAGATAAAAATATGGGATTCAATTACTTAATTCAAGAAGGAAAAGAAATATTAGAAGCAGGAGATAACTCTTATTTAGATATAGAAATTGATCCAGAAGAATTTAAAATGCTAATATTCACATCTGGAACAACATCAAAGTCTAAAGGCGTAATGATATGCAATAGAAACCTTGCAGCAAATATAAATGCGGTATCAGAATACGTAAAATTATACGAGAATGATAGACTATTCTCTGTATTACCATTACATCATACATACGAATCAACAATAGGGTTCTTACTTCCATTTGCAACAGGTTCTTCTGTAGCAATATGCGAAGGACTAAGATATATAGTTCCAAATATGCAGGAAGCCAAACCAACAGCTTTACTTGCAGTGCCATTACTAATAGAGAGCTTATACAAAAAAATAAATGAAACAATAAGAAAAAGCAAAAAAGAAGGCATAGTAAACTCTATGATACATATAACAAATGTATTAAAGGGCGTTAACATAGACATAAAGAGAAAAGTATTTAAAGAAATTTTAGATAACTTAGGTGGAAATTTAAGAATAATAGTTTCTGCTGCAGCTCCAATAGATGGAAAAATTGCAAAATGGGTAGAAGATATAGGAATAGACTTTTTACAAGGATATGGACTTACAGAAACAGCACCAATAGCTGCTTTAACACCAGAATATGAACCATTAAGATATGCTTCAACAGGATTAGCTGTAAAAGATACAGACATTAAAATTGTAAATCCAAATGAAGCAGGTGAAGGAGAAATATTAATAAAAGGTCCAACAGTAATGCTAGGCTATTATGAAGACGAAGAAGCAACAAAAGAAGTTATGAGAGACGGATATTTCTGTTCAGGAGACATTGGAAAAATAGACAGTGATGGATTCTTATACATTACAGGAAGAAGCAAAAACGTAATAGTAACTCAAAATGGAAAAAACATCTATCCAGAAGAAATAGAATTAACATTAGGAAATATACCAGAAATATTAGAATGCATGGTATATGGACAAAAAGAATCAGAAGATTCACATGACAAAGAATTAATAATAACAGCAATAATAAAACCAAACTATGAAAAAATAAAAGAACTACATGGAGACAATTTGTCAGATGATGAAGTTTACAAAATAATTTGGAATAAAGTAAAAGAAAACAACAAAAAGCTTACATCATATAAAGCCGTAAGAAAAATCGAAATAAAGAAAGACGATTTTGAAAAAACAACAACAATGAAAATTAAAAGATACGCAGAAATAAACAAAAAGAAGTAATTTGTTAATCAAATTAAAATAAAAAAACAAACAAAACTATGTAATATTTTTGTAACAATAGCGTTAGGAAACTGTAATAAAAAAAGGCTCCGCAGCTATTGTTTTTTTTTGTAGAATAATATATAATAAAACCACTAAAGTGATACAGATGAAGAGGAGGAATTTTTACAATGTCTAAAGCTGGCATAGTAAATGTAAGAATGGTTATAACTGAAGAAAAAATATTGTCAAATATTTCTAAAGTTCAGAAAATGATAGATCCAAGTAGCAAAAAACAGATAATACAGTTAGAAGACGATGCCTATTTTAAAGACTTGGTAGAATCTATAAAAACATATTTAATTGAATACCCTAAAAAGAAAAACTTCCCAAAGAGTGTTTATAAAGCTGCTTATGGGCTTGTTGAATTTGCAACAAACGAATTTGAAGAAAACACAAAGCAAATTGAAGAGCTTATAAGACAAAGAGAAAAAAATATATCACTTGCAGGTGAATTAAAAAATGTACTTAACATAGTTCTTAATAAAGAAGAAGGATGGAAAGAAACAATAAAAGAAATGTCTGAAGATTTTTCAGAAGACATAACAGATACACTAGGAGTAATAGGAAGAGCTAAAACAGATAGATCTCAAAACTATCAAGATGCATTAAAACTAATAAATGCAAGAATAGCAAACTTAGAATCAAATCTACATATCGAAATAGATATGGAAAGAATAGAAGACAAATCAAAAGCTCTTAGCTACATAGGAATAGAAGTTGCAGATGCATTAAAATTAATACCTGCACCACAAGAAGATGCAGAAGAAATAGTAGAAGAACAAGTACAAGCAAAACCAGTTCAAGAAATAAAAGAAGTTAAAGAAAACAAAAAAGCAGAAAAATCACAAATACTAGAAACACTTGCACAAGATACATACTATGAGGAAACAAGAGTAGAAGTAAAACCTTCATTATGGCAAAGATTTAAACAAAGCAAATTTGTAAGAACAATAAAATACATAATGAAAATAAGAGTTGTACTAGAAGTACCAGCATTACCAAGTGGAAAAGAAGAAAATCTATAAAATAAAAATCCGGATTGAAAAACAAACAATCTGGATTTTTTACGTATTAAGAAAGCATTGATTACCTTTAAATACAAAATATTATATATAAAATTTATTTCTGCAAAACGCGATTAAACACATAGATTTACAAAAGTGTGATTTTTTCACATAAAAACCTGTAAAAAATGTGAAAAAATACAAAAAAACTTTACAAAAGAGTGATTGTGAGATGAAAAAAACGTAATATCGCTAATGTTATATTATTAATAGTTGAAAATATTGAAAAAAATTTAAAAATGTATTGACATATTAAAAAAAATATTATATACTTTTACTTGCGTTAAGAAATGCACCTTTAGCTCAGTTGGTCAGAGCAACCGGCTCATAACCGGTGGGTCCAAGGTTCGAATCCTTGAAGGTGCACCATTATTTTATAAAAAATCATTTTATAAAATAAACTTAAAGCTTTGGACAGGTGGCCGAGTGGCTAAAGGCGGCAGACTGTGGTCTTTGGTTTACCAAAACCTAAACTTGCAGCTCTTATAAGTAATTATAAGATGAACATCTGGCTAATTCGGGGAAACCTTAACAGGTTGTGCTGATGGCAATCCCGAGCTAAGGAAGCAATTTCTGAGTGTAGAGACTTTATACCAGGTATCTTAATAAGATAAAGAGAAAGTCCAGACTACAAACATATAAATGGTAGTGAAAACTATAGTGGTAAGAAATCTGTTCTCGAAAGGGTACGATGGTTCGAATCCATCCCTGTCCACCAAATTAAAGTAGTATCTATAATCAATAGGTACTACTTTTTTTATGTCTAAATATATAAAAGTGAGGTGTAAAAATGCAATTTATAACTAACAAAGATAAGGGAAGAGCGTCTTTAGGTATTGCTATTGGCTATTTTTCATCTAATGGTTATACAGTTTCAATACCTTTAAATGATACACAAGATTATGATTTGATAGTAGATAAATATGGGAAGTTAATGAAAGTACAAGTAAAATCTACTTCTTGTAAAACAAAGTATGGTAACTATCAGGTTGCACTTAAAAGTTGTGGAGGTACAAAAGGAAAAACATATAAAACTTTAATAGATACAAAAATAGACTTATTATGTATTGTTACTGATAATATAGATATTTATGTGATACCAATAGAAAAAATAAAAAATATTAGTACGATTAATTTATGTAATAAATATATACAATATAAAGTAAAATAAAATCATATTATTAATTTGAACTAATGATTTTATATAAGAATAAATATTAAATCAATATATATATAAAATATGGCAAATTAATATCAGTTATGTTATAATGCAGAAGAACAAGATGTGGAGGAAATTTATGAAAATAGCATTAATAAATGAAAACAGTCAAGCAAACAAAAATGCAGTAATTTATGAAGAACTAAAAAAAGTAGCTGACACTCATTCATATAAAGTATACAATTATGGAATGGAAAATGCAGAAGAAAACAATTTAACATATGTACAAGCTGGATTATTAGCTGCTATATTAATCAATTCAAAAGCAGTAGACTTTGTAGTAACAGGATGCGGCACAGGAGAAGGTGCTTGTTTGGCACTAAACAGTTTTCCAAACGTACTTTGTGGACATATAGAAGATCCAACAGATGCATATTTATTTAGTCAAATAAATGCAGGAAATGCGGTTGCACTTGGATTTGCAAAAGGTTTTGGATGGGGATCAGAACTTACATTGAAATATATTTTTGAAAAATTATTTGAGAGCCCAGCAGGTGGAGGTTACCCAAAAGAAAGAGTGGTTCCAGAACAAGCTAATAAAAAAATACTTGATGATATTAAGAAAATTACTCATAAAGATATGCTAACAATACTAAAACAAATAGATCAAGAATTTTTATATCAAACAATAAATAGAGAACAATTTAGAAAGCATTTCTTTGAAAATGCAGAAGATAGAGAGATAAAAGACTACATAAGAAAAGTTTTAGAATAAAAGCAATAATATAAGTTTATTTAATATCTAAAAAATATTGTATAAAAGAATCTAATTTGATATAATCAAACTAGATTTTTTTACATTTATAAGTAAAAACTTAACGAGGAAAAGATAATGGAAAATAAAGATAATATACTAAAGAATAGCATAAATAAATCTTGTATAAAATGTGAGGAGTGCCCAAACAACTGTAAACAAGAAATTAAAAAAGAAAAAAGTGCAACAGAAATCGTAATGGAAAAAATAAAAGACCCAACAATATATACTGTAGCCCAAACAGCACCTTCTATCAGAACAGCATTAGGAGAAGAATTTGAACTAGAAATAGGAACTAATGTAAAAGGAAAGATGATAACTGCATTAAAAAAACTTGGATTCGATAGTGTTTTTGATACTTGCACTGGTGCAGACTTCACAATAGTAGAAGAAGCAAATGAATTTTTAAATAGAATAACAGATGGAGGTAAACTACCACAAATAACATCATGTTGCCCTGCTTGGGTAAGATTTGCAGAAATGAACTATCCAGAACTAATGCAAAATTTATCAAGTTGCAAATCTCCACATCAAATGTTAGGAGCAATAGTAAAATCATATTTTGCACAAAAACAAAATATAGATCCAGAAAAAATATTTTTAGTATCTGTAATGCCATGCTTAGCAAAAAGATTTGAGATAAATAGACCAGAAATGCAAGTAGATGGAATAAAAGATGTGGACGAAGTAATTACAACACGAGAACTTGCACAAATGATAAAACAAAAAGAAATAAATTTTAACCAATTACCAGATTCAGAATTTGATAATCCACTAGGAGAGGCATCTGGAGCAGGAACTATTTTTGGAACAACTGGTGGAGTTATGGAAGCAGCATTAAGAACTGCTGCAGAAATGGTAGAAGGAAAAGACCTTCAAAACATAGAATATGAAGCTGTTAGAGGCGAGCAAGGAATAAAAAAAGCAACAGTAACTATTTGTGACAAACAAATAAACGTAGCAGTCATATCTGGACTTAATAATGCAAAGCAAATTATGGAAGAAATAAAAAATGGAACATCTAACTATCATTTTATAGAAGTAATGACATGCCCTGGAGGATGCATTATGGGTGGAGGACAGCCAATACCAAACGCAGAAACAAGAGAAAAAATAGATGTAAGAGAACGTAGAGCAAATTGTTTATATTCAATTGATGAAAAAAGCACAATAAGAAAGGCACACGAGAATCCAAATTTACAACAAGTGTATAAGGAGTTTTTTGAAAAAATAGGAAGCGATACAGCCCATAAATATTTACATACAAGAAAGGACAACCAAAAATGAAAATTTCAACAAAAGGCAGATATTCACTAAATGTTATGATAGACCTTGCATTAAATCAAGAAGAAGGAAAATATATTTCTTTAAAAGATATATCAGAAAGACAAGGAATATCTATAAAATATTTAGAAAAACTTGTATCTGTGTTAAACAAAGCAGGATATATTCAAAGTTCAAGAGGAAATAATGGGGGATATAAACTTGCAAAAGAGCCTAAAGAATATAAGGTAGGCGAAATTCTTAGAATAGCAGAAGGCAGCCTAAAGCCATTAGATTGCATAGACCAAGAATGTGGAAGAAGAGAAAAATGCAGAACTTATACCTTCTGGCAAGGACTAGATAAAGTAATAGAAGAATATGTGGACAGCAAAACACTAGAAGATTTAATAAAATAGTTAAAAATATGAAAAAGTACTTGCAATTTTTTCAAAGTATGATAGAATATCAACAGAAAATTTGTTCGCTAAAAGGAGAAACACATGATTGCATATATAAAAGGAAATTTAGCATATAAATCAGAGGAATATGTTATAATAGATGTCCAAGGAATTGGATATAAAATATATATGTCTAAAAAATCTATAGACATTTTACCAGAAGAAGGAATTGTAAAAGTATATACATTTTTAAAAGTAAGAGAGGACGATGTAAGTTTATTTGGATTTTGCACAAACGAAGAACTACATATGTTTGAACTTCTAATATCAGTCGGAGGAATAGGTGCAAAATCAGCAATAACAATTCTTTCAAACATTACACCATCGAGATTTGCATTAGCAGTAATAACAAATGATGTAAACTCTCTAAAAAAATTACAAGGAATAGGTCCTAAAACAGCACAAAGAATAATACTAGAGCTAAAAGATAAAATAAAAACAGAAGAAGCAATTGCAGGAAGAAGCGAAGAATGCACAGAAGAAAAAGAGAAAGCAGAGGAACAGGAAGAACAAGAAGAGCTAATTCAAGCACTTCAAGTACTAGGATATAGAAGATACGAAATAAACAAAATTCTTCCAAAAATAAAACAAGACAGTTTAGAAGAAAAGATAAAAGAAGCTTTACAATATTTGGCTTAAACTATATTAAATAAGCAATATTAGAAAAATTGGATTATACAAAAACACTAATTTTGAATAAAAATCTACACAATATAACAAAAAGAAAGGAGGCTAATTGTGCAACTAGCAACGCACAAAATAAAATGAATGTAAATGAACCACTAGCATATAGAATGAGCCCTAAAACATTAGAAGATTACGTTGGACAAGACAAAATTTTAGGGAAAGACAAAATTTTATACAGAACAATACAAGCAGACAGACTATCTAGCATAATTTTATGGGGACCTCCTGGTTGTGGAAAAACATCACTTGCAAGAGTAATAAGCAACACAACAAAGTACAAATTCACAAAATTAAATGCTGTAACAGCAGGTGTTGGAGATATAAAAAATGCAATAGAAGAAGCAAAAAATCCGTTTCTAAATCCGTCTGGTAGATGCATTTTATTCATAGACGAAATTCACAGATTTAATAAATTGCAACAAGATGCTTTACTACCATTTGTAGAAAATGGAACAGTAATACTAATAGGGGCAACTACAGAAAATCCATATTTTGAAGTAAACAAGGCTCTAATTTCAAGATCTATGGTATTTCATTTAGAACCTCTTACAGTAGAAAACATATATACAATATTAAAAAATGCGTTAAAAAAGCCAGAGGGGCTAGCAAACTACAACATAAAAATAGAAGACGAAACCTTATATAAAATTGCGGAAACTGCAAATGGAGACGTAAGAACAGCACTTAATGGATTAGAGGTAGCAGTTTTAACAACTAAAATAGGAGAAGACGGATTCATAACAATAACAAACGAAATTGCCAAAGAAAGTGTGCAGAACAGAAAAGCAATATTCGATAAAAAAGGTGATAGCCACTATGACAATATAAGTGCATTTATAAAATCTATGAGAGGCAGTGATCCAGATGCTGCAATATTTTACTTAGCAAGAGCTTTAAATGGAGGAGAAGATCCAATGTTTTTAGCAAGAAGAATAGTAATTGCTGCAGCAGAAGATGTTGGAATGGCAAATCCAAATGCATTAATACTTGCTACTAACGCTATGGAGGCTGTTCATATGGTTGGAATGCCAGAAGCGAGAATAATTCTTGCAGAAGCGGCTGTGTATGTTGCAACATCTAAAAAATCTAATGCAAGTTATTTAGCAATAAATAAAGCACTAGAAGATGTAGCAAACAAAGATACAGGAGAAGTACCAATGCACATTAGAAATGCACCAGCAGAAGGAATGGAAAAAGAAGGATATCACGTGGGCTACAAATATCCACATGATTATCCAGGACACTTTGTAGAACAGCAGTATTTACCAGATAAAATGATAGGAACAAAATATTACATAAAAGATGAAAACATACCAGAATAAAAGAACATATTGCAAACAAAAGGAGAAAAAATATGGGATTATTTGATTTTATATCTAAACCAAAAAATGATGTAAAAAACACTATACAAGAAACAGCCGATAGAAGCAATCAGCAACAAAATTTTTTAGATATACACACAGGAGAACATTGGATAACCTTGTATGGAAGAAAGGTTATAAATAGAATACAACATAGTGATGGAACAATTACAAATTTAATAGAAGCAAAAGTAATAGTAGTGCCTAAAGGAGGAACAATGTTAATTGGAGAAGCAACTCCAATATGTTTTGAAGCTCCAGATGGCTTAGATGAGAGTGCAATTAAAAATTTAATTTCTCAAATTGGATATATGCAACTTTCAAAAAACTCGTACACTTATGTTGGAAGAATATATAATAATTATGATATTAGAATGCAACCACCAACTAATGCTGTAAACAATTTAGTTGTAAATTTAACACAAAAATTGCAACAAGAAAATAAGCAAAAAGCAGAACAACAACGTACTAATAATGAGGAAAAAATAAAGGAAGGTAAAGAGCAAGCAATTCTTAGAACTCAAGAAAGTATCCAAAAAAATGAAGAATACATAAAAGCAATGGAAGAACAAAAACAAAAAAACATAATGAATCCAGTTATAAAGAAAATGTCGAGTGTAAGTCCAGCAATAGGAAACTATAATGGAACAGATATGGTAAATGGGCAAGTATTAAGAATAAGAGATGCCGTATTACAAGACAAAGATAGAGCAGGAACTTACATATATTCTGCAAGATTATCAACAACCCAAAAAGAAACAGACTTTGAGTATTATGATGGAACACATTGTGTGACTGTTGTATTTACTTTGCCATATAAATTAAATGATATTTTGGATTCACAATATGACATTCAAACAAAAGAAGCATATAAAAGAGCAATATTAACAGCACTTTCAAATGGATGTCATAGCCACATGCCAAATGAACTTACGTATGATGATAGAGCTTTGTTTGATATAGGTGGAATAGACAAATATTGTAGACAAGTTTCATCAAAAAGAGAAAATGGTATAATATCAGATAAAATTGCAAAATTACAAAGAAAATATGAAATAGAAAAAAATAGAAGTAAGCAAGGAATGGAAAGATAAAAAACTGTATATGTGGTCGGTAAAAAAATAAGAGCAAAACATACCACAAATGCCTTAAAATAGAGAGGTTACGAGCAATAACAAAAAAGTTTTTATAATTTGCTTGACAATTGCATAAACTTGTATTATCTTATGTATAAGTTGTTAAACAAACTGAGAGGGGGTGAACTTACAAAGATGAGTTCAGAAGAAGTATTCGAAAAAGTAAAAGCAATAATTGTTGAACAATTAGGAGTAGCTGAAAGTGCAGTTACACTAGAAGCATCTTTTATAGATGACTTAGGAGCTGATTCCTTAGATATAGTTGAATTAATAATGGCATTAGAAGAAGAATTTGATACAGAAATTCCTGACGGTGATGCAGAAAAAATAGTTACAGTTGGTGACGTTGTTGATTATATAAAGGAACACGTAGAACAATAGATAAATAATGGAAAGGTTGCATAAAACCTTTCTTTTTTTCTATTTACAAATCCGTAAAAATATTGTAATATATAGTATATGAAAAAATAAAGAAAGGAGGAAAAATTGTGGAAAACTTAAGTAAATTAGAAGAAAATATTGGATATAAATTTAAAAATATATCATTGCTAAAAAATGCACTAACACATACATCATATGCATATGAAAATAAAGTTGCTAGCAACGAAAAGCTAGAATTTTTAGGAGATAGTATATTAGAATTTTTATCTAGTAAATACATCTATAACAATTATCCAATGCTAAAAGAAGGAGAAATGACTAAAGTTAGAGCAACAGTAGTTTGTGAAGAAAGTTTATATAAAATAGCAAGTAAGCATAATTTTAGTGATTTCTTATATGTGGGAAAGAGCGAAAAAATGCATCAGGGCAATAGAAAAGTCGCAATAATGGCAGATAGTGTAGAAGCTGTAATTGCAGCAATATACTTTGACTCTGGATTAGAACAAGCAGAAAAATTTATAATAGAAAATTTAAAAGATGAAATAAAAATTGCAACACAAAACGTTGGACAAAAAGACCATAAAACAGTATTACAAGAAAAATTACAAATACACGGAACTGTTAATATAGAGTACAAAATAATAAACGAAGCAGGACCAGACCACGATAAAACATTTACAGCTCAAGTAAGTTTAAATGGAAAAGTATTAGCACAGGGAACAGGCAAAACAAAAAAACAGGCAGAAATGGATGCAGCAGATAAAGCACTAAAGAATTTATAACATACATCAAATAGGAGGGAATAATATTGAAAAAAGAATATATTATACCAATATTTGTACCACATTTAGGGTGCCCACAGTGTTGTACATTTTGTAACCAAAGAACAATAAGCGGGGAACAAAAACAAGTAACTGCACAAGATGTAAAAAATACAATAGAATATTATTTAGAAAGTTTTAAAGAAAAAAATAAATATGTAGAAGTAGCGTTTTTTGGAGGAAGTTTTACAGCAATAGAAGTAGAAAAACAAAAAGAGCTTCTTGAGGCAGTACAACCATACATAAAAGAGAAAAAAGTAGACAGCATACGTCTATCAACAAGACCAGATGCAATAAATAAGCAGATACTAAAAATGCTAAAGAAATACAAAGTAAAAACAATAGAACTTGGTGTACAATCTGCAAACAATTACATATTAAACAGATGTAAAAGAGGACATACATTCGAAGATGTAAAAAAAGCATCAAAGCAAATAAAGTGGTATGGTTTTAACTTAGGTCACCAAATGATGGTAGGCCTTCCAGACAGTAGCGAAAAAGACGATATACAAACAGCAAAAGACTTAATAAAGCTAAAACCTAAAATGGTAAGAATATATCCAGTACTTGTAATAAAAGGAACAGAACTAGAAAGAGAATATCAAAATAAAGAATTTATTCCATTAACAGTTTCACAAGCAGTAGAAAGAAGTAAGGAAATTTTAAAACTATTTGCAAAGAAAAAAATACAAGTAATAAGAATAGGACTTCAAAATACAGAAACAATTGCAGATCCTACATCAAAAGAAAGCGAAGTGGTTGCAGGACCATATCATCCAGCATTTGGACAACTAGTAGAAGATAGTATTTGGTACGACAAAATTGTAAAAGAAATAAAGAAAATAAATGCAAATGTTGTAAGAGTAGAAATACAAACAAATACAAAAAACATAAATAATGTAGTAGGTCATAAAAAAGAGAATCTAGAAAAACTAAAAGATACATATGCAGTAATTGCAACAGCAAAAGAAAACAGCAACATAAAACCAGGAAAATTTAAATTAAAAGTGCTAGAGGTAGCATAAAGAGTATAAAAATACCTATAATTGCCAATAATGTAATTATAGGTGATTTTTATTATGAAAAAAACATTAAAAATATATTTAGTAATAACAATAGGATGCATAATTATGGCTGCTGGAATATCATTTTTTTTACTTCCAAATGAACTATCAACAGGAGGATTTTCTGGAATTGGAACAATAGTATATTATCTTTTTAAAATTCCATTAGGAATAACAATGATTATTTTAAATATTCCACTTATGCTAATTTCATATTTTAGAGTTGGAAAAGAGCTATTTGTAAGGTCTATATATGGAACCATAATGCTTGCAACATTTGTAGACTTATTAGACAAAATACCACAAACGACAAACGATAAATTTTTGGGGTGCATTTATGGAGGAATTGCAGTTGGAATAGGGACTGCAATTATATTAAAATGCAATAGCTCAACAGGAGGTTCAGATCTTTTATCATATGTAATAAGGTCTTTCAAACCACAATACAGAAGTAGTACACTTATACTTGCAGTAGATGCTGTAATAATTGTAGCAAATGTTATAGCGTTTAGAACAATAGAAGTAGGTTTATATTCTGCAATTGCAATTTACTTAATGAGCAAAATGATAGATTTAATATTCGAGGGTGTAAACTTTACAAAAGTACTTTTTATAATATCACCAAAGTATGAAGAAATATCAAAACAGGTAGGTGAAAAAGTAAATAGAGGGAGCACTGGAATTTACTCTAAAGGAATGTATACAAATGATGATAAAACAATGCTACTATGTGTAGGCTCTAGAATCGAGGCATACCAAATAGAACACATTGCAAAACAAATAGATAAAACGGCATTTATAATCGTATTAAATTCAAGAGAAGTATTAGGTAAAGGTTTTAAGTAAAAACATATAGAAAGTATTGAAAAAACAACAAAAAAATGGTTTAATATGCATAGTAAAATAATAAAAAATAAAGCTTATGAAAATAGAAAATAAAAATCTAAAAGACGAAAAAAATTAGCTAAATTAATGTACAAAAAGGAATGTAATAAAAATGAAGCAAACATATATAATAAATAATTGTAAATCATTTAGAGTAAAAGATGTATTTGATTGTGGCCAATGTTTTAGATGGAACGAAGAGCTAGATAAAAGCTATACAGGCATATTCGGGAAAAATGTTTTAAATGTTAAACAAGAACCAGATGAAGAAGGATACAAAATTACATTTACAGGAGTATGCAATGGCAACATAGAAGATATTTGTAAAAACTATTTCGATTTAAACAGAGACTATGAAGAAATAAAAAATAAACTTTCAAAAATAGATGAATTTATGGCACAAAGCATTTCGTATGGAGAAGGAATAAGAATCTTAAACCAAGATTTATGGGAAATGATAATATCTTTTATAATATCTGCAAATAACAATATTCCAAGAATAAAAGGAATAATAGAAAGAATGTCTAAAAAATATGGAGAAGAAATAGAATTTAGAGGCAAAAAATACTACACATTCCCAACAATAGAAGCTTTAAAAAATGCAAGCAAAGAAGAATTAAGAACTCTAGGAATGGGATTTAGAGATAAATACATTTACGAAACAACAAAAATTATTGCAGAAAAACAAGTGGATTTAGAAAGCCTAAAAAACAAAGAAACAAAACAAGCAAGAGAAGAACTTTTAAAGCTAAATGGAGTAGGACCAAAAGTTGCAGACTGTATATTACTATTTTCAACATTAAAAAGGCTAGATGTATTTCCAATAGACGTATGGGTTAGAAGAGTAATGAACGACCTATACATACATAACGAAGACGAAACAAAAGTAAGCAAAAAACAAATAGAAAATTTGGCAAAAGAAAAATTTGGTGAGTTAGAAGGGATTGCACAGCAATATCTCTTCTATTGGAGGAGAGAAAATTAGAAGTTCTACTTAAATTAAGCCAAAGTTCTAGTTATTTACGAAATTAAAGGAGAGAAAAGTGAGTATACAAATAATATATGGACGAAGCGGAACAGGAAAGACCACATATCTATTTAATAAAATAAGTGATGAAATAGATAATGGAAACAAAAAATACATAATAACACCAGAGCAATTCTCATTTACAGCAGAAAAAGAATTGCTAAAAACTTTAAAAGAAAAAAATAATCAATCTGCAACATTAAATGCAGAAGTTTTAACATTTGCACGTATGGCACATAGAGTATCTGCAGAAGTTGGTGGAAGTAATAACACAATTTTATCTAATTGCGGTAAATCTATGATTGTTTATAGCATACTTTCAGACAAGAAAAATAATTTAAAATTTCTGGGAAAATCAGATAATAACATAGACATGATTTTAACTCAAATAACAGAACTTAAAAAACATGGTGTAACACTAGAAAATTTAGAATTATTAAAAGAGAATGTATCAAAAGATAACAAATATTTAGAAAACAAATTAAACGACATACTTACTGTATATAGCAAATTTCAAGACAAAATAACAAATAATTACATAGACGAAAACGATTCTTTAACAATACTAGAAAAACAACTACCATTTACAAATATGTTCAAAAATACAGAAATATATATAGACGAATTTGTTGGTTTTACAAAGCAGGAATATGCAGTAATAGAAAAATTATTGCAAACTGCAAGTAAAGTAACAATAACAATAGGTTCAGATTCTCTTAAAAAAGATAAACAGTCAAGTAACGATATTTTCTATAGTAACAAAGAAACTGTAGAAAAACTATTGAAAATAGCAAAAAATTTAAAAATAGAAGTGGAAGAACCAATATATTTAGAAGAACCAAAAAGATTTAAAAGTAAAGAGTTACAACATTTAGAACAAAATATATATAATTTCCCTTATAAAAAATATGATGGAAAAGTAGAAAACATAGAACTATTTTTAGCCAATAACCAATATTCAGAAATAGAAGAAGTTGCAAGTAAAATATTAAAACTAGTAAGAGAACAAAATTATAGATACAGAGAAATTGCAGTAATAACAAAAAATATAGAAACATATTCAAATTTATGCAAAGCGATATTCAACAAATACAATATTCCAGCATACATAGACGAAAAAAAAGACTTGAGTCAAAATATATTAGTAAAATATTTAATCTCAATTTTAGACGTATTTGCAAGAAATTGGTCTTACGATAGTGTATTTAATTACGTAAAATCTGGTTTTACAAACATTGCAGAAGACGACATATACATGATAGAAAATTACGCATTAAAATGGGAAGTAAAAGGCAGCAAATGGTATAAAGAAGATTGGAACTTTAAAGACGAAGAAAAAATAGGAAAAGAAAAGCAAGAAAGACTTAATCAATTAAGAAGACAAATAGTAACACCACTAATTAATTTAAAAAGCAATCTATCTGGAAATAAAACTGCAAAACAAATATCAGAAAATTTATATAGATTCTTTATAGTAAATAAAATAGATAAAATATTAGAAGCAAAAATAAAAAAACTAAAAGAACAGGGAAATCAAGACATAGCTACAGAATATGATACGAGCTGGAAAATAATTATGCAAGTATTAGACGAAATAGTTCTTGTATTTGGAGAAGAAAAAATAACATTTGACTCATATTTAAGAATATTAAAAACAGGACTTGGAGAGTCTAAACTAGGTACAATACCAATGTCTCAAGACGAAGTAACAATAGGAGACGTAGATAGGTCAAGAAGTCATAAAGTAAGAGCCGTATTTATAATAGGGCTAAATGATGGAATGTTCCCATCTGTAAATAAATCTGAAGGATTTTTAGACGATAAAGACAGAGAGCAAATTAAAAGCTTAGGAGTTGAACTTGCAAAAGGAACAATAGACAGAATATACGAGGATAACTTTAACATATATAAAGCATTTACAACTGCAGAAGAAAAAGTATATCTATCGTATTCGTCATCAGATATGGAAGGAAAATCCTTAAGACCATCCATATTAATATCAAGAATAAAAAAGATATTCGAAATAAAAGAAAAAAGTGACATTATAAATAAAATATCAGAAATTACAACTAAGCAAAACACATTTGAAGAACTATTAGTAAATTTATGCAATTTTAGAGACGAAAAACCAATAGATACTATGTGGTTCGAAGTATATAATATTTATAATAGAAGCGAAAAATGGAAAACAAAATTAGAATTTGCCATAAGAGCATTAAACTATAATAACATTCCAGAAAAGATTACAAAAGAAAATATAGATAAAATGTATGGAGAAACATTAAAAACAAGTGTATCTAAACTAGAAAAATACAGTGGATGCCCATTTTCGTACTATTTAACATATGGACTAAAATTAAACGACAAAGAAACATTCCAAGTACAGAGTATGGATACAGGAACATTTATGCATGATGTAATAGACTCGTTCTTCGGAGAACTACAAGAAAAAAGTATTTCTATAAAAGACTTAGAAGATGAAGAATTAGAAAAAATAATAGCCCAGATAATAGAAGAAAAACTAAAACTAAATAGAAACTACATATTCACAACAACACCCAAATACAAAATATTAACAAAAAGACTAGAAAAAGTTGTAACAACATCAATAAAATATATAATACAAAGCTTAAAACAAAGCGACTTTGAAGTATTTGCACACGAATTAGAATTTGGAGGAAAAAGCAAATACAAACCAATTACAATAAAAACAGAGCAAGGAAAAACAGTAGAAATAGTTGGAAAAATAGACAGAGTAGATATTTTAAAAAATCCAGATGGAACATATGTAAGAATAATAGACTATAAATCTTCTATAAAAAACATAGACTTAAACCAAGTAGAAAGTGGCTTACAATTACAACTAATAACATATTTAAACGAAACTTGTAGAGTAGAAGATTTCTTGCCAGCAGGAGTATTATACTTTAATTTAATAAATCCGAGCGTAAGCTCAGAAAAAAATATGTCTGATGAAGAAATAGAAAACAAAATAAAACAAGACTTTAAAATGAAAGGCTTAATATTAGCAGACGTAAATATAATTAAAAAAATGGATAATAAAATAGAAGAAACAGGAACAAGCACGTTAATTCCAGCAGGACTAAAAAAAGATGGAGAAATAAGCAGTATAAAAACATCTGGTGTAACAAAAGAACAATTCGAATATTTACAAAAATACACAAACAAAATAATAAAACAAATATCTGAATCAATATTAGATGGAAATATAGAAGTAAAACCATATTATGATGTAAAATCTAAAAGAACACCTTGTTCATATTGCAACTACAGAGGAATATGCAGATTTGATGAAAACAGTGCTTCAAATAAATACAATTATATAAGTAATGCAAATAAAGAAGCGGTTTTAGAGTTAATAAAAGAAAGGCTGGATGATTAATGGATTTATCTAACAAAAATATGATTCATATAAAAACAAAAGACATTGAATATTTGCAATTTAGAAAATTAAATGAATTTGGTTTAACAAATTGCTACACTTTAAGTGCGAACAATGTGGATTTTAGATCTACAAATAAAGAAAAATATGCAGAAAGTTTAAATAAAATATGCAAAGCACTTAATATAGAAGAAAAAACAATAGTAAAACCAGTTCAAACTCACACCGATTGTGTGAAAATTGTGGAAACAGGTAGCGAAAATTTAGAAAATGTAGACGGATTAATAACAAAAAATCCAAATTTAAACCTTATGCTATCATTTGCAGATTGCACCCCAATACTAATATATGATAAAAAACAGAAAATAATTGCAAATGTTCACTCTGGCTGGAGAGGCACAGTACAAAAAATAGGACAGAAAGCAGCATTAAAAATGATTAATGAATGTGGTTCAAGTGCAGAAGATTTATTCGCATTTATTGGTCCATGCTTGGAACAGTGCCATTTCATAGTAGAAGAAGATGTAAAAAAGATATTCGAAGAAACATTTGAAACATATTGCAACAAGTACAATATTATAGAAGACAAAAACGAAACAATAGATGGCAAGAGAAAGTATCATATTAATACAGAAATAATAAATAGATTATTATTAGAAGAAATTGGACTAAAATCAGATAATATAATAGAAAGCAAAATTTGCACAGCTTGTAATTCTAAAATAATGCATTCACATAGAATAGAAAAACAAAACTCTGGTAGAAATGTTGCAATATTTGGAATGAATAATAAATAGGAAGAGAAAATTATGTATAAATTAAATAAAAACGATTATATAGGAGTGGTAGCTCCATCAGATTATATAGAAGAAAAAGATTTAGAATATATAAACGCATCAATAATTTTAATGGAAGTGATAGGGTTTAAAGTAAAATTTGGAAAGCATGTATTTGAAAATACACTCAAATATGGAACAAATCCTAAAGACAGAGCAGAAGACATAAACGAAATGTTCAAAGACGAAGAAGTAAAAGCAATTATGTGCGTAAAAGGTGGAGAAGATTCAAATTCTGTATTCGAATATTTAGATTATGATGCTATAAAGAAAAATCCTAAAATAATATGTGGATTTAGTGATAACACAAGTGTACTAAATATAATAAACGAAAAATGTAATATGATAACATTCCATGGACCAACTTTTAAATCATTAACTTCTTGGGATACAGACTTTGCATATAAAAAGTTTATACAATTCTTTTGCAAAGAAAATCGTAGACTTGGAGAAAAGGAAGACTATAAAGTAATAAAAGAGGGAGAAGCGGAAGGAAAACTAATTGGAGGAAATTTATCTTTATTCTCAAAATTGATAGCTGGAAAATATAGCTTGGATGTTAAAGACAAAATTCTATTTTTGGAAGAACTAGGATATGAATCATCTCCAGAAATGGTAAATAGTAATCTATATTATTTGAAACAAAATGGAATATTTGATAAAATAAAAGGGTTATGGATAGGAAACTACACTCATCCATCTAATATAAGCTTAGAAAAAATAGTTATGGATGTTATAGGAGATAACTATAACTTTCCTATAATAAAATCAGACAATTTTGGACATATAGACAAAAAAATAATAGTACCAATAGGTGCTAAGGCAAAAATAAACACCAAAGACGAAGAAAAAATAAAACTAATAGACGAAAACCTGAGATAAGAAAATATCAAAAATGTGTGTATAATTTATTAAAAAAATATGTACTGTTTTAGTAGAGATTATTACACAGAAAATATATTTTTGAATTTTAATTTTGCTATGAATTAAAAAATGAAATAGTTTAAATTGAAAAACAAATAGATTTATTATAGAATAGTATAATTATAAAAACAATAAAATAACTTAAAAAGAAGGATGTAAAAAAATGTATAATAATTGGGAGGAATTAGAAGCATCTATAAATAATTGCCAAAAGTGCAAGCTTTGCAAAACAAGAACCAACATCGTCTTTGGAGTTGGAAATAAAAATGCAGACATAATGTTTATAGGAGAAGGACCAGGTGCGGACGAAGATAGACTTGCAGAACCATTTGTAGGAAAAGCAGGTCAACTTATGAATAAAGCATTTCAGGGTCTATCTATAAATAGAGATAAAATTTATATAACAAATATAGTAAAGTGCAGACCACCTCAAAACAGAGTACCAGAACAAGACGAGGCAATGGCTTGTTTAGACTACTTAAGAAACCAGGTTATATTAGTAAAACCTAAAATGGTAGTGCTATTAGGAAGTACAGCATTAAAAAACATACTTGGCAGTTCGTATGGTATAACATCTGCAAGAGGCAAATGGGTAGAAAAGAAAGATATCATATATATGCCTACCTGGCACCCAGCAGCTTTGTTAAGAGATGAAAACAAAAAAATAGACTTCTGGAAAGATCTACGAGCAGTAAAAGAAAAAGCAGAAGAATTAAAGTTAAAAATTTAAACATAAAAATGCACAAAAATAAGACTACATAAGGGTTCCTGCCAGTTATAAAAATTGGCAGGAAAAATTTTAAAAAAATTTTTCAAAAAATCGACAAAAAGGTGTTGACAATATTATAAGTCTATGGTATTATAATTAAGTACTAAGCAACAGACAAAAATAAATAAATAAAACGTATGAATTAGTAAAGAAAACACAGAACAATTTAAAACAAAAAACAACACTTACTAGTTTATTATTTTGCCCTTTAAAAGGTTAAAATAAACGTCAAAAATAGTCTGAAAAAGTCAACAAAAAATAATTTAAAAAATATTAAAAAATGTGTTGACAAAATAAAACAAAGATGGTACAATAAGAAACGTTCCGCAGAGAAACAAAATGAGGAACAAAGAGCACATTGAAAAGTAAACAATAAACCTTTGAAAA
>OLGZ01000236.1_pt1 | contig 49879 bp, 41 predicted proteins | sample 1605981 | NCBI WGS metagenome assembly OLGZ01 (sample SAMN03283291) | human gut metagenome | biome: human-associated habitat; material: feces | host: Homo sapiens | place: Peru | collected 2012 | reverse complement strand
TCTGTCGGGAGCGGAGATAATTCTTGAAAATTTTCTTTTCAGGAGTCTTTGCAAACAAAAAATAAAAGCCGAAGAATAACATTAACGGCAGTGCGGTACAAAGTGAAAAACTGTATATAGATGGTTCCATTGTTATGCTTATTTAGTTTTGATACAAATTTTGATAAATTTCCGAATTATAAGCCAGATGGGATAAAAAACAGAAATGAATATCACTGAGTGCTCGCTGCTTGAGTTAAAATGCCAAGACCGACTCACCTAAGATCTTGCATCAACGTGCTCTAAGTCACAAATTACATTAATTTGGGGAAGAAATCATTAGGTCGTTGCTCCTTCTCTCCATGAACGAATTCATACCATAAATTCAGTATATCTTGCGCTTTATTTGCATATGGTATATTTACTTTTGAGTCTTTCAATTGTAAATAATGAGTTACCAATGCAAACTTGCTCGATAAATGGTATAAGGTTACCATTTTTATCAAGCGACTCTTTGCCAAATATTTATACCTTATCTGCACGTTTCTTATTAAATTCAAATAATGTGAATGAAGTATTTTTTTCATTACAATTCTTTATAAGGATTATATTCAGGAACCCTAATGAGTTCTTTTATATCAACTTCCAGACATTGAGCTATCTGTATTAATGCTTCTAAAGGAGGTTGGCAAGCATTGGTACACCATTTGGAAATGGTTGCTTGGTCTCTGCCAAGTTTCTCTGCAAGCCATTTGTTCGTTTTTCCCTTTTCTGCAAGCATAACTTTTATACGATTAAGATTTTTCTCAGCCATAGCGTATATTATTATTGTTTTCGGTTGCAAAGATACTCATTTTTCTCCAAATATTGTTTGCTCAATCCGAAAATCGTTATAAAAAGCAGAAAATAATTTGTGTAATTAGAAATTCTGTTGATTTTTGCATGATGTACAGTGACTCTTCCCCTCTTTATCTTGCATATCTCTATATTCTGTTAAAATGAAAACAGAATATGCCTACTTATAACTTTCTTCTTTTGGAGTTGAGTTATGAATACCAAAATCGGAAAAATTCCGTTGTTTTCTATGTTAATTTTTGTTTTCCCATACTTTCATTTTGGGGTTTCTCAATTATGTTGTTCCTAATTTGTTTCTTTCGTCATTTTATCATTCCAATCAGTGTTGATTATCAGTACGTTACGAACAATCAGCAAGATTTCAAGAAGAGTATCATGATGATCGTTGGTGCTTGTATCTTCCTCATCGCCGCTGCACAGAGTTTGCCATTGTTCTTCGGTTTGTAATCGTCGGTTATGGCAGAAGAAAGGGATGATTACCCAGACTACCCAGTATTCAAAGGGCTTCAAAAGCCCCTTGAATTTCTGGGTCTTCGAGGTAGATACATTTATTGGGCAGCAGCCACAGTTGGTGGAGGTCTTCTTTCATTTCTGATAGGCTACATCGTCTTTGGCTTCTTAGTTGGTTTGGTTTTGATAACATCAATTTTGGGATTCGGTGGTGCTATGACATTCATAAAGCAGCACAAGGGACTTCACTCAAAGAAGTCACCTACAGGCATTTTCATTTTTGCCCATTCTTCCCGATATTGATGTATTTTTTATGTAAAGTTAATATATATGGTTGTTATTATTGTTATACTCGTATTCGTTTCCATCCTTTCAGGAATGGCTCTTTCCGTTTGGGCATTTGGCACTGGTAGCAAAAGAGCCAAGATATTCGAGGACATCTATTTCAGCGTCGAGGATGTAGAGAACAAAGGAATCATCTACACCAAGAAAGGAGATTATTCGGCTGTATTGGAAATGGAGAATCCGATAAAGAAATATTCAGCCGACACAGATAGCTATTATGATTTTACAACTCTCATGGCATCAGTCATACAGGTGCTTGGAGAGGGCTATGCCCTGCATAAGCAGGACGTTTTTGTCAGAAAGAACTTTGATATGAGCAGAGTTGCAGCCAAAAAGAAGAAAGGTAGTAAAAAAGCCTTTCTTTCAGAGGCGTACTTCCGTTTCTTCAACGGACGTGAGTACACAGAGGCAACAACTTATCTTGTTATTACACAAAAAGGAAAGAAAGGAGGCATCCACACCTACGATAACTCCAAATGGAGAGATTTCCTTGTGAAAATACAAAAAGTATCTGACCGATTAAAGAGCGGTGAGATAAATTGCCGTTTCTTAACGGCTGCGGAGTGCAAAGAATATGCAGACCGATTCTTTGCTTTTGACTTTAAGAATAAGAATATATCCATGACCGACTTCAAGGTTGACAGTGAGAAGATAGGCATGGGAAATAAACAAATAAAGGTATATAGCCTGTTGGACGTTGACAGTATTGGATTGCCTGGCAATATACGTCCTTATACAGATGTGTCTGTCAACAATGCTGTAATATCACAAGACCTGTTGGCAGACATCGATCATGTGCCAGGCGTGGATTCTATAGTTTATAATCAAGTTATCTTCCTTCCTAACCAGAAGAGGGAAATGATGAAACTTGATAAGAAGAAGAACCGTCATGCCTCTATACCGAACCCGAACAATCAGATTGCCGTTGAGGATATCAATGCAGTACAGAATGAGCTTGCACGAAACGGAAAAATCCTCGTATATGCCCATTATAATCTAATCGTACAGACAAGTTCTGATTATGATTTTCAGAAGGTAACTAACAGCTTAGAGAATATCTTTGCAAGATACAACATACATATATCCAAACGAGCTTACAATCAGTTGGAGTTGTTTGTGGCAAGTTTCCCAGGTAACTGTTTCCGTTTAAATCAAGACTACGACCAGTTCCTTACATTATCAGAAGCAGCCTTGTGTCTTATGTACAAGGAACGTCAAGCCGTTGGTGACGATTCTGCTTTGAAATGTTACTATACCGACCGTCAAGGTTTGCCGTTGGCAGTTGATACATCGGGAAAAGAGGGAAAGAAGAGATATACCAACAACTCAAATTTCTTTGTTTTGGGTCCGTCTGGTTCCGGCAAATCATTTTTTATGAATACTGTTATGCGTCAGTATCGTGAGCAGGACACCGATATAGTCATTATTGATACTGGTGACAGTTACGAAGGACTTTGCAGCTATTTTGATGGAACGTATATCAGCTACTCCAAGGAAAAGCCAATCTCTATGAATCCGTTCAAGGTTACGGATGCAGAGTATAATGAGAACTTCGGTGAAAAGAAGAACTTCTTGAAGAGTCTCATTTTCCAATTGTTCAAGGGAGCAGAGTTCCCAACCAAGCTTGAAGATGCAGTCATCAACCAGACAATCGTTGAATATTACGAGGAGTATTTTCATCCTTTCGAAGGTTTCAATGAGGAAGAGAGAAAAGAGATGAAAACCAAACTTTTACTTGAAGACAAGAAAAATGGCGAGTACGACAAGTTTGAAGAAGAACTTGAAGAGCGTTATGGCGATGAATACGAGATAGAGGAACTTGAATACAAGAAACTATCAGATCGAGACAAACGTATTTCAGAAAAGTTGAAAGCCGTAATCGAAGACAAAGCAGCTACTGAAGGCGAGAAGGAAGTTGCTCAACGAGCTTTGCAACGTCTTACTCCAGAAGTTATCGAAAACAAATATCTTATGCGTATAGAGCATCAGATAGATAAGATTGAGCGTCAGAAAAAGAAGCTGAAAGTTACAGAACTCAGTTTCAATTCTTACTATGAGTTTGCAGTAGAGCGTATTCCTCAGATAATGAAACAGCAGAATATTCAGTTTAACATCCATGACTTTGCAACAATTCTCCAAGCCTTCTACAAGGGTGGTGAGAATGAAAGCATCTTGAATAATGATATTGATGGTTCTCTGTTCGATGAAAAGTTCATTGTCTTTGAGATAGACAAGGTGAAGGATGATCCTGTTCTCTTCCCTATCCTAACCCTTATCATCATGGACGTGTTCACACAGAAGATGCGTATCAAGAAAGGTAGAAAATGCCTTGTAATTGAAGAAGCATGGAAAGCCATTGCTACACCAGTGATGGCTGACTATATTAAATATCTGTATAAGACAGCTCGTAAGCATTGGGCTATGGTGGGTGTGGTAACACAGGAAATCCAGGATATTACCTCTTCACCTATCGTTAAGGAAGCCATCATCAATAACTCAGATGTGTTCATGCTTCTTGACCAGAGCAAATTCAAGGATAAGTTTGATGACATCAAAGCAACCCTTTCTCTTACAGATATAGATTGCAAGAAAATATTCACTATCAACCGTCTTGACAACCATGAAGGTCGTTCACGATTCCAGGAAGTTTTCATCAAGCGAGGACAGGACGGTGAGGTGTATGGAGTTGAGGAACCGCCAGAGTGTTACATCAACTACACTACAGAGAAGGTAGAGAAAGAAGCATTCAAGTTCTACAGAAAACAGCTCAAAGGTAGCTATCAACATGGCATTGAGGTGTTTGTTAAAGACTGGAAGGACAGTGGACTTGATTGCACATCATTTGCCAAGCTCGTTATGAAGGAAGGTAAAATGTACAACCAAATGAATAAAAAATAATATGTTTATGCGTAGAATAATAGTTCTCATATTAATGTCAGCGGTTATTCAAACAGTGTCTGCCTTAGGGTGGCACAATATAAACGTTGATCTTACAACCATTACAGCAATGGGTACTGCTTACGGTGTGGAAGGAGCCGAGGAAGGTAATACAGCAACTGCTCTTGACTCCATATTCCAACATTATAAGAGCGGTGGCATAGCGATGGCTGGAATCTTCGTATCAAAGAAGAATGACAGGGACGCAATGCGCAATCCGGGATTGTTCGCCTCTGAGGAGAACTATTACTATAAGCGCATATACAGCCTGGTGAAAGACGGTATAATGCCAAAATTCATCACAGTTGCAGCAAAGTTCCTAAAATATCCAGAGAATGTGCTTTATTGGGGGCCTTACTTGCTCAAAACAACTTCAAATGTTGAAAACCTCTGTAAAGAGTTTGAGTTGGTTGCCACCAATGGCAAACTGTCATTCAAGGACATAAAGTTTCTTGTTATCAGTGATGACCTGAAAAAGTTGTTTGACCTTGCCCAACTCGGAAATGTGGATTGGAAAGCTTTGCTTGACAAACTTGGTGATTTTGGTAAGGACTTGTCAAAGGATGATTTGAAGGAAGACATGAAGCACTTCGGCGATGTCATTGCATCCGCTGGGCAACAGACTGTAGATGCCAACTTGGAGAAGGCAAGCAAGATTGGTAACATATTCCATTCATCAACGGATTCCATTTGGATGATGTACGATAAGTTCAGAGACACCTATGAGCAAGTGAAGAATGGGGCAAATGTCAAAGACCTTCTTATGCAGGTTATAGTCACTCCTGATGCAGCAGGAGTAGCCAGACTTTTTAAGATAGATGACTACAATCTCACTGGATATATTACAAATTACCTAAAGGAACTGAAAGGTCAGTATTATACACAAAGATGGTATCTATATACGGAAGATAGTGGCACAAAAGAAATTGCCTCATTTCGCCCATCAGCTCCTGCAAACACAAATAACGAGGATCCATGGACTGGTTGGATATACAAGTGCAATTATAAGAAAAGTTCAACTCCACCGTTTCCAACTCTTACCACGTCTGAGTATAATCAGTTAAGGACAGCTGCGGAGAATGCCACAGGTTGGAATGTCAGTAAAAAGAACGAATATGAAAAGAATAATCCAGGGCATACAATAAGCCTGAATTATGAACAACGTTCTTATGATTATGTCCGTGACAAAAGCGGTGGCACCTTTTCACATTCAAAGCATTGGCGAGGCAGACATTTTTCTGTATATATGACAGTGATAGATTCATGGTACATCAAACAAGAAGTCTATGAGGAAACTTTCGACTCTCAGAGTATGGACAAAGAAACTTTTGAGGCGAAGCTAAAAGCTCGTTTAAACAGTTATAATGACAACTTAGACCCGAATGATGAAAATTATGGAAAGGTATATAAGCTTGGTAGTGATGCCCCTCGTTTCTACACGATGGCAGATGAAAAGAAATTGGAAGGTTGCAATACCGTGTCTTTCGTTGCCAACTGTAGTGGAGGAGCCAATCTTGGCGAAGGTTCTTTCAACTGGAAAGAGAACAGCAAATCGCAAAAAGGAAGTCTGACAGAACAGTCAAAACAGTTTGCGATGGCAAACAATCCTGATCAATCTTCTGATGGCGGTGACAAGGAACTGTTGCAACAGAAGCAGCAATATACGAACGAAGTAAATTCTTTGAAGAAACAAATTTCTGCCAACGACAAGAAACAACAGGACTTGATTGACAGGATTCGAGCAGCAAAGCAAGCCAACAATTATCCATTGGCAAACCAACTACAGAAGGAGTACGATTCTCTTGATGCGACAAACGCACAATTGCAAAATCAGTTATCTGTGGCTCAGAATAATCTCAACCAGACTAACCAAGCATTGACTGAATATTATAATGATATGTCGGACAATTTGGATGGAGCCTATCGCATACCATCCAATATGCGAGAGTTGCAAGCCATGTATAAGTTGCAGTGGCAGGATGAGGGAGAATGGGTTAACGGCAGTGGCGAATACACATTTGTCCGACATGCCTATTGTCCTTCTGCGAAAGCGAATGTCACATATACCGCAGTTCTGAAATTGGCTCGAAAGCCAAAGTATTTACTTGGCATAAGAATCCACCGTCCAATCTTGTCGGTTGATTTCACCTTGTCTGGTAATTCAAGTGCCGAGAATGTTGTGGAAGTTATGAAACTCGACATGAAAAAGACAGAGAAAGAGCGTACTGAAGAAGTCAATAAACGACTGAAGGAATTGATGGAAGACATGCCGGATTGCAGTATAAGCATCAGATATGAATATTCCAACAAGGTTGACACTTCTGATGATGAGTCAGATAACTCCATACATCTGTTATGGGCAAGCGACCGACTTGATATTGCGAGGGATGTGGAATATCAGTTGACGGAAATCTATTCACAGCTTGTATTTTTGGAACATGTTATGCAAGCAAGGCAGAGCCTTCTTGATTTTCTAAAACATCAGATTCTTGATGTTGTGACCAGAAGCGGGCGTGGAACCATAGCAGAGTATTGTTTACAACGATGGGAAGACGCAAGTATTGCGGCAATGAGTAAGACGAAGAACGTGAAGAAAGACAGTACGGCAGTTAATAACAATACAGGAAATAAATAATAAAGTTATGAGACGCAATATTATCAGATACATATTGGTTGTAATTTCCTTCTTTTCTGTTCTTGGAGTTCAAGCCCAAGGTGATGTTGCTTCATTGGAGGCGATGATAAAGAACCATAAGCAGGTAAGAGGACTGTTGGAAGTGAGAGTTGCAGCCGAGCTTGGCGTTTTGGAATACCATAAGCTGAATGCCAAGAAGGTGAATGGCTACAGAGTTGTTAGCGATACCTTGGACAGATACCGAAGGTGTTTCGATGTCGTTGACCTCATATTGAAGACTGGTGCAACAGCATTTCACACCGTGAACGCTTCCAAAAGAGTGTCCGCAAATATCAAGGGTTACTGGAATCTTGTAGATACCTATACCAACAAGATACTTTTGCATGGTGCTATTTGGCCTTCCGACACAATAATACTTACCACAAGTAAGAAGACTGTTAAGGCAATTGAGGCGGAGGCTAAAGAGCTAAAGTCATCATACAATGATTTTGTGCTTCTTGTCGGAGGAAAGAACTCACCCAAGGAAACTAAGGTGTTAGATATGATGGAATGCCTGGATAAGATAAACACTTCCATTGACAATATAGACAATTATATAGCAGCAGCCTATTTGGAGTTGTGGGGTTACATGAATGTCCGTATGGGATTTTGGAAAAAAGAGATTTATCGAGCGAGAAGCATGAAGGAAATCCTTAACGGAGCCTATGGCGATTGGGTTAAAGCCCAAGCAAAGGCATACACCTGTTTGCAAGAGAAGAAAAGCTACCAACCCAAACAGACACTTGGCGGTGGCGGACTTCTTGGAGAACGACGAAGGAAAGATCAATCAATATAAATAATGTGAAGTTATGAAAAGAAGAACTATAATATATGTAATAATGTTGTTCGTAGCTGTTACCACTGTAAACGCACAAAGTGTAACGAAAATCCATGAGAATGACATTATGAACCAGTTCCTTACAATGGAAACTGGAGCAGGAGCATTGACTCCTGCTGCATATTACAATACGTTTCATAAGTCGTATCAGAGGGATGCCAACGTAAGAAACAAGCTCATATACCGAACTTCTGTTATGGCAGCCGTCAATGAGGAGAAAGCTCCTGCTGAAAAGATAGATTCCGACTATGTGGCAAGAGCAAAGATAGAGGCTTTGAATATTGAAAGCCGTTCCAAGGCTACAGATATAACTTGGTTCTCAGAAAAAGCCAAAATCAACGGCAAACTCGAAATCTTCAATAGGAATATCAGCCGTATCGTTACAAGTGGCGGAACCTCCGAGGATTATAGAACTTGGAGAAACATCTACAACTGCATAGAGACGGCTATAAAGTACACCCAGGATTCATATCTTGATATGGGTCAGCGGAAGAAGGAGTTTCTTGCTATCTATAGGGATATTATCAAGCGCAACAATCTTTTGGTACAGCAACTTCAAGTATGGAGAGGCGGCAAAAGAGCACAAGAACTGCTTGCCAACAAAACCAAGATTCAGCGTATTTCATCCACTAAAGTTGTAGCACAAAATGCCCTTCGAAGATGGCAAACAGCTTTTGGTACAGATGGAACAGCTACAGGCAGATAAACAACAAGCAACTATAAAGTTTAATATATAAAAAGTTTAAAGATTATGTTTACATCACTATTATTGCAAGCCAGTGGAGCTGCTGGAAGTGCGACTGGTGGAATGGCTGATTTTGTCACAGACCTCTCTAATACAATAGGTATAGACCTGTTTGATGAGGATATTGACAATGTGGTTTTCCAAACCAACGAGTTTCTTTGCAATTCCGACTTCATTGGTTCCCAAGGACCATTTTGGTGGATTCTGCAAATGAGTATGGCATTGGGAGCGTTGTTCTCCATCATAGTGGCAGGTGGATTAGCCTACAAGATGATGGTTAAGAATGAGCCTATCGATGTGTTCAAGATTATGAAGGTGCTTGGTATTGCACTTGTCATGTGCTTTTGGTACCCACCAAGTATGTCAGGAATTGGGGGAAACAGCAACGCAAGCATCCTTGATGCGTTGGCTTACATACCAAACTGTATTGGCAGCTATACACATGACCTGTATGAGGCAGAAGCCGAGCAGGTTAGTTCAAAGTACAATGAGTTGGCACCATTGTTAAAGAAACGAGACGAGAAAGTTGACAGTATTGCACCAGAAGGAAAGATTACGGCAGAAATCATCAAATCCGCACAGGCGCAGGATGTTACCAATCAAGTACAAGGTGCCGAGAGTACGGTTAAGGCATCTACTTCTGCGCAAAGACTTGCCGACAAAGCAACTTTTTCAGGAATCATTGTCGGATTGGATAAGATTGTCATGTTCCTGTCGCTTGTAATATACAAGATCGGATGGTGGAGCACGATATTCTGTCAACAGATATTGTTAGGTATGCTAACGATATTTGGTCCGATTCAATGGGCGTTCTCCGTATTGCCGAAATGGGAAAGCAGTTGGGCGAAATGGCTGACGAGGTATCTGACCGTACATTTTTATGGAGCGATGTTATACTTTGTAGGATTTTATGTTCTTCTTCTCTTTGATATAGTATTAAGTGTGCAAGTGGAAAACCTTACGGCTGTAACTACATCAGATAGTACGATAACGGCATACGTACAGAATGCCTTTATGACATGCGGTTACCTCCTGGTAGCATCTGTAGTTTCTTTAAGATGCTTGAATCTTGTACCAGACTTGGCGGCATGGATGATTCCAGAAGGCGATACTGCATTCTCTACAAGAAACTTTGGTGAGGGTGTAGCTTCAACAGTAAAACAGAGCGCAATGGGTCTCATGCGATAATAATGAACTGTAAAAACAAAAGCAATGGCAGTATTAAAGAATGTAGAAAACAAGATAAAGCTCGTAATGATTGTGAGCTGTCTGTTTCTTGTAGGCTGTGTGGTCATCAGCCTTGGCAGCGTTATCATAGCAAAGACTATGGTGGACGATGCGCATAAGAAAATTTATGTGTTGGACGGGAACGTGCCTATTTTGGTTAAACAGACAGATATGTCTGAGACGTTTGAAGTGGAAGCAAAGAGTGACATTGAGATGTTCCATCATCTTTTCTTCACCCTTGCTCCTGATGACAAGTATATTCAATATACCATGCAGAAGGCTATGTATCTCATTGATGAAACTGGCTTGGCTCAGTACAATGCCTTAAAGGAAAAGGGATTCTATAACAACGTAATCGGTACGAGCACTATTTGCAGTATCTTCTGTGACAGTATAAAGCTTAACACCGATTCGCTCTCATTCACCTATTATGGCAGACAGCGCATTGAGCGTAGAACGAGTATCTTGATGCGTCAAATCATTACAGCAGGTAATCTTAGGCGTGTACCGAGAACAGAGAACAATCCTCATGGTATTTTGATAACCAACTGGAGAACGTTGGTAAATAAAGACCTTGAAGAGCAGAAGAAATCAGATTATTAACCCCTTATAACTTCATAATATATGAGTTTAAAGAAAATCATAATCGGGGAACCGATGCCAGATAAGAACGACCCTAAGTATAAGGAGCGTTATGAGAGAGAGGTAGAGGCAGGACGTAAATTTGCCGAAAAGATAAAGTTGCCTTGGCTGTTTGGAAAAATTCAGCTTTGGGCGAATGACAACCGAAAAGCATTTCTCGTGATTGTCTTTGGTATAGTCATCGGCTGTTTTGCCTTGAACATATTTAATATGGTAAGAGCCTACAACCGTCACAACAGCCGTTCACATGGTGGAACAGCGGTAGAAAGAGTTGACTCTGCATTGCAGAACAATCGACATCACTTTAATAACAGATAAATATGAAAAAGATAAATTTCAAGCAACCGAAGTATATGCTTCCGCTTATCTTATACTTGCCAGTTCTCTTCGTGGGCTACATGCTCATTAAGACATTCCACACTGAGACGGCAGACACTACAGACCCTCGATTGAAGACTACAGACTATCTTTCAAGCGAGTTGCCTGAGGCTAACACCGATAGTGTCCTTGGTAGTAAGATGGACAATACGGAGGATATGTACGGCAAGATTTCAGACCTCTCTGGAGTGGAGAATGTCGAAAATGACAATGATTCTGTCAATAAGAAGCAGGATTATGAGTCTCGCTACAGTGAGAGAGAAGCAAACCAATTAGCACAGCAGCAAGCCGAGCAAGAAGAGAAGCGTAAGCTGCAAGCCATGCAAAACAGAGTTCGCCAGGAGCGTAGAAGTCGTTCTTCATCAAGTAATGATTTCGTGGCACCTGTCAGCGACTCCGAGATAGCAAGAGTCCAAAGAATGCGCCGACAGCGCAATTGGGAAGAAATGGACAGAGACCTTTCCGGCAATAGTTCCAACAACTATATGGCAGGAAGCGGTGGAAGCAGCACTGGAAGTTCGTCTTCAAGCATAAGTTATGATGAAGAAGGCAATCCTATATACAACAATCCTAATAGTGGTTCTTATAATGGGATGCCAGGACATGGCAATGGAGGTTCTACCAACAACCATGCAGAAGGAGAAGAAGCTCCAGAAAAAGTTGTCAAGAAGACAAAGCAGACTTCTGATTACTTCAACACCATCGGCGGCAGCAATGAGCAATCTAAGTTGATTACCGCCATCATCGATGAGAATGTGAAAGCCGTTGACGGCAGTCGTGTACGCCTTCGTCTTCTTGATGATGTAGAGATAGGCGATGTTACCGTTAGAAAGGGAACTTACCTATATGCCATAATGAGCGGTTTCGGAAAACAAAGAGTTAATGGAAAGGTTGAGAGTGTCTTCTACAATGAGGAAATCATAAAGGTAAGCCTTTCTATCTTTGATACGGACGGACTTGAAGGATTGTATGTACCTATCAGCCAGTTCAGAGAAACTGCACAAGATGTAGTAAGTTCAGCAATGCAAGGAAGTAATATCATAGACAACTCTTCAACCACAGGCTCAGGAGGTATTAAGAACTGGGCTAATACAGCCGTTCAAAATGCCTCACAGAGAGTAATGAGTGCATTAGGGTCAGCCGCCAAGAAGAATCGTGTACGTTTGAAGTATGGTACAAAGGTCTATCTTGTTGACGAGAGTCAGAAGCAAGGCAAGAGTGCAAGAAATAACAGATAATAAAAAAGACAGTCAATATGAATACAATAAAGTCAAGAATGTGCGCACTTCTTATCATGTGCGTTTGCGTAGTATTGGGAGCCAATGCGCAGAAATCATACTATAACATGGAGCAGCTTACAGTGAACGAGAATGTATCTACCATCATCACAGCTTCCGAACCAATCAAGCTTGTTGACATTTCCACGGATAGCGTCGTTGGTGATAAGCCGCTTGACAATGTGATACGCCTTAAACCGAAAACAGGCAATCACAACGATGGTGACGTGCTTGGTATCGTGACTATCATCACAGAAAGATACCGTGTTCAGTACGCAATGATTTATACAAGTAAGTTGCAAGAGGCAGTAACCGACAAAGAGGTGGAACTTGTGGAACGCAATGCCTTCCATAACCCAGAGGTAAGTATGTCAACCGTGGACATGGTAAGTTATGCCATGAAAGTATGGCAGAGTCCAGCCAAGTATAGAAGTACTTTTACTTATCAAAATAAGATGAAGATGCGCCTTAACAACATCTATGTAGTAGGAGAGTACTTCTTCATCGACTTCTCTGTAGAGAACAATACGAACCTTCCGTTTGATATTGATGAGTTGAGAGTGAAACTTCAAGACAAGAAACAACAGAAGTCAACCAATGTTCAGACTATAGAGTTAAAACCTGCACTTGTGCTTGACAGAAGCATCCGTTTCAAGAAAGGCTATCGAAACATTATCGTATTGAAGAAGATGACCTTCCCTAATGATAAGGTTCTTACCATAGAGCTGTCAGAGAAACAAATTTCTGGGCGCACTATTTCAATGAATCTTGATTATGAGGATGTCTTGGCGGCAGATGCCTTCGATACGCTCTTGTTGAGAGAAGAGTAATAACCATATAAATAGATGTATAATGAAGATTACAGATAATATAAAACATATTCCTACACGGATGATGGCAATACTTGTTGTTGCCTTCGTCTGTGTAGGCACACTCCATGCGCAAAGTCACGGAAATCATATTATGGTAGGTGTTGGAGGTTCATATCCAAGAGGTGTTGAAGCCACTATTGCCTATGAGCATGAAACTGAATACCATAGTGCCTGGGAATATTTTGCCACTGGCTACCTCAAATATGAAGAAGACCCAGAGGCTGGTCATATTACCAATGAGTCTTTTTGGCACAGCTATAATACATGGACTGTAGGTGCAGCCTACAAGCCATGTGTAAGCAGAGGAAGAAACCATCATGGCAACTTCCGCATCGGTGTTAGCGTAGGAAGTGACTTGGACAAGGTGATAAGTGCAGGTCACTTAGGATATGAGCATACTTATAACCTTTATAACGGTTGGGGTGTGTTCTTCCAAGTGAAAGAGGATTTTGTCATTCGTGGCAAGGATAAATTCAGAACTGGAGCAACCATAGGTGTAAAAATACCATTATAAAGAAAAGAATATGAAATCAATATTGAAAATAATATATAAGCCGTTAATGGGGCTTCTACTGGTGTTATTCATGTCAACTACACTCTGTTCATGTGATGATCATGAGCCGATAGACCCTAACGTGCATATAGGCTACGTCCTGTGCGATGACCATAGTTGCATGGACACAACAACATATTTCAACCAGTCAAAAAGAAAAGCCGTTGGCGTTGTGTTTGCAGAGCAGACAGAAGAACATCCGGCACTTGTTGTTATGTTCAAGGAAGTGAACGAGATATTTTGTGATTCCATTGGCTTGGTTAACGGAACGAGTGGCGATGTTTCCACATTTGACGGATATTCCAACACAGTAGCCATGTATAACAGTTATGTCGAGGAAACTGGCAAAGGTTCACCTTTGGCTATGAAGATGATGGATTTCCATGAAAATGGACAAAGCGACTTCATTCCAAGCGTAGCAGAGCAGCGGTTACTTGTAGCTGCTGCAAGGCAGATAAATCCCATCATCGAGAGATTCGGAGGCACACCGATTGCCTTGAACGGAGATTGTTGGTATTGGACTTCTACGGAAGTTACAGAGAACGCCGGGCTACAGGCATGGCTTTGTTCTGCTGTAAATGGTGGAATACTGCCAACACCTAAGACAGAGTCGCACAAGGCAAGAGCCGTTGTGGAAATACATTATCCAGAGTAATAATTAAAAAAACAATAGATTATGGGTGGTTGGAAATCAGCTATTGAACTTATGCCTAAAATAGGCAAAGTCATGGGTAAAGCCTTCGGCGAAGGTGGAACTAAAGCCGTTGAGCAAGTTGCCAAAATTTCTAAGGCAGAAATGAAACAGGCAAAGGATTTGAGAAAAGCAGAGGGTGCAATTAAAAGTATAGGCAGTCCTAAAATCAATGTTTCTGGTGTAGATATTTCTCGCTTTTCCTATAAGAACGGAAAGTTTTGGGATTTGAAACACGCTAACACCTCTTATTCAAGAAAAGAATTTGCTCAATTGCAGTCACATTATTCCAACCTTTTCAAGGGTGGAAACAAAAGTGGATATAAGGCATGGGAAAGAACCATACCAAAATCAAATTTTACTCCTAAGTTCAATACTCTCAACAATGAGTCAAAAATTATAGGACATGGTAGTAATACTGCCGAAACTATTGCAAAGCAAAGGTGGTATCAGAATGTAGAGAACTGGAAAAAGGCAGGAAAGCTCGGAGTAGATGGTATGAACAAAACAGGCAGAGCTATTCATGGAACAGCCGAATTTGGATTTAGAGCAGCCAGAGGAGCCATTAAAAACTCTAAAGACCTTGCTATATTGGCAGGTACAGGTTGGGCAGCGTACAACATTTATAATGGTAATGGTATTGTAAAACCAATCTTGGGAGCTGTTGGTGGTACTGGTGCCCAACAAGGAGGTGCTGTTAATATAGCAGAGCAACTTATTGCCGGAGAAGGTGCGCCACAACTTCATGATAATTTATCGGGTATGGTCAATGGTGTGGTAGGTGAAGCTGGTGACGTTTACTATCGTCTTAAAGACGGCACAATAGCCGTTGCAGACGAAGCTGGCAATCTTTATCAAGGAGGCAAGGATATGATAACAGGTGCATTTAATGGCAATGGTATGGTAAACGATGGTAACGGCTATTATTCAGATCCGACAGCCCAACAATATCCAACGATGAGCCAAATGATGGGTCAAGGAAATGGAGTTGTAAATGGTGTAATGGGAGGAATGAATAATGCCTTGAACTCTGTTACTAATGGTAATGTAAGTAAACTGGACTTGGCAGGTCTTATAACCTCTGCATATATGATGTTTGGGCGTTTTGGATGGCTTGGTAAAGCTGCCAGTTTATTGTTAGGTGGCATGACTTTAAAAAATATCAATAATCATCAACAAGTACAAGTTTCACCACAGCAAAGTAACCAACAAGTAGTTGGTGCCAATGCAGTAAAAGCTGCTCCTTCTTATCAAAATACAGCAGCATTACAAGAAGATGATGATGAGAACGTTATCGTCCGCTCACGAGGCATCTAATATGAAAAAAATAGCTATAGGAATATTTGCATTTGGAACAATGTGTGCTTTCACTGTTTTTGCAGTTTGTTGTCGATTGTCATTAGATGCAACATATAGTTTATCATTATATATAGTTTGTTTGGGAATGGAGTGTAGTTCACTCCTTCCCATTATTATAGAATACGAATAAAGACAAAATATGAATAAAAAGAATTATAAAGACATGCTTCTTGAATCAGAAAGTGGATTCATGATGCCTTTCTCGCTTTTAGAGGATGAAGAATTACCTATAACACTTGGCTATGGTAAGCAAAAGAATCCTGCGACAGGAGAGGATTTCGACCATAAAGGAATTGATTTTGCTATACAAAACAAGCCTTTGTACGCTATAGCTTCGGGAATTGTAATAGGCATGGGCAATGAAGCCGTACACGATAATTATATTGTTGCAAAATACGGAAAATATGAAGTTACTTATGGTCATATTTCCAAAGCCTACAAAAAATACGGTATGATGATTAATGCAGGTGAAGAGATTGCTCAAAGTGGTGATTTTTTACATGTCAGTGTTCGTTTCGATGGAGAAGAGCTTGACCCAATGGAATTTCTCTCAATGGTTTGGGCAAACATTCAACAACTTGCTGCGATGGGAATAACTAAGCAGCCTACTAACGAGAAGCTGGGTGACAAAACCGTCAATACTCATTATGACAATGATCAAGATGAAATTCTGATGATGATGCTGCAATATCTGCCGAGCTATATGAATGATTTGCGAACAGGCAGATATACTTCACCTTCACGTTTTGAATCTTCCCTGAGAAATATCTTCACACAAGCAGCTTCAAAGAATTATTTCTTTGAGAAGATGCCAAATGTTGGCAATCCGTTAGGGCTTTCCAATAGAAGTGCGCCATTGGCAGATAAAATTCAAAACCTGCTCATTGAGGACTTTCTTGGTTATATGGTTTTAAACCATTCCATTTATCCTTCTACTTGGGATGAGCAGCAAAAAAAAAACTTTCTAATCAAGCTACCGAAGACGGATTGATAGTTGACCCTCTCGAAAACATGGCTATCAATGTAGGCAGCTATGACGTAGAACGTGAAGCTTCTGTATATTTTGACACTTCTGGTTTGCGCTGTTGGACAAAGGCATGGTTTAATGGTAGAGACAAAGGCGAAAAGTCTATAGAGATAACTCGTCAACAAGCTATACAGTTCATAAACCATCAAATAGCAATGGACGATTGGTTGTCCCGTTACTATCCAAAGCAGATGACTGCTTATCACAAGGCGATTGAACAAGCTCGTCAACAGATTTTAGGTTTTTAATTGATTAAGTTATGGCACAAGGAAATAAATATCAAAAATTTTCAGAGATTGATTACTGCATCCGCCAATATTTTAATAAATACATGGCTTCTACAATAACCCAAGAGCAAGCAAAGCTCAAAGATGGACAGACTATAGATTATATGATGGAGCAATGCAAGAAAAGATGGAATAAGGATGGAAAATTGAATCATGATACCAAGACCTTTGTTAATGCGTTTCATAGAAATCTTGTAGCTCTATATGGCAACAAACAGTCTGCGCAACTTTTGGCGTATGCCAAAGCTTATGTAAATAGTAGATATGAGTCATTGACTGTAGAGCATCTTGCCAGAAAAAAGGTTCCAAAAAGTTCTGCTGAGTATATAGCCAAGAAAATGTTTTCAGAAAGTCTTATAGGCTTTGGAGCAGACCTTGCATCTAAGAAAGATGACCTTGGAGATAAAGTAAAAGAAAAAGCGGAAGAATTATATAAACCTTCTGCTTTAGAAGTTGGAGCAGGTTATGTCGGTGCTGCTGCTATCGACACAGCAATTACTGGTGGTGTTGGAGGCATAGCTACTGCGGCTACAAAAGGAGCAGCAGTAGCCTCTGCAAAAATGGCAGCATCACTTACTGCTAAAAACGTTTCAAAAACAATGGCTACAGATTTAGCTATACGAGGAGCCATCTATGGTGCAGGAAAAGGAATTGATGCCTATCTTGACGAAGACAATTACGGAAGTTTAGTTTTTGGAGACAAAGATGCAGTTAAGAAGATTCAAGGAGGAAGCTACCAATATAAAAAAGGAGGTACAGAATATATCAATTCCTTGAATGGTCAACTTAACAAGAAAATCAAGACTCCATCTTTAAATACAAGTTCTATCATAAAGAAAGAGAGCAATGCCTTATTGGTAGCCAATAAAGGAAACTCTACTAAACTGCTCAATACAATATCATCCAACTTCTCAAAACAATGTATTTCATTTAAAGAGAATAGTAAAATACCAGGTTGGATGTTAAATAACAGTGCCAAACAAAACAGAGCCTTGGCTTCATCCTTTTATGCCTGTGCAATGGAAATGTCCAAGAAGCAACAGCAAGAAAGAATGTTTGGTGGTAAGAAGATGACGATTCAACAAGTCAGCCAGCGAGCTTATGACTACGCAAGAGCTGCCGATGCAATCGATAAGCATCACGCCCAACTGAATAAACGTGCGGGCTTTTCGTCAGAGACACAGAAAGCTTTGGATGATTGGGATAAAAACATGGCTATGATCAATGCGATAACTGAAGGAACGTCAAGTCACAAGACGACAAAATCCCATCATGCTACCTCTTCAGGAGTATCATCTTCTACAGGTACCAATTCTGTAACACAAAGTCAAGGTTACAATCCATATAGCCAACAGCCACAACAAGCTCCCACTGGTAATGCTACGACAAGCCAAACCGCAGGTTGGGGAAATGCCTTGGAGCAAATGGGATTGAGTGGATTTAGTGATGTCTCCAAAAACATGGGCTATGTGTTGGCTATGCTACCAGACATGCTTATAGGTATGTTTACTGGCAAGAACCCGAATATGAAACTTGAAGATAATTTCTTGCCTTTGGCTGCTATATTTGGAGGAATGTTCGTCAAGAATCCTCTGTTGAAGATGTTGTTGTTGGGATTTGGTGGTGCAAACCTGTTCAACAATGCAGGTCATGCTGCTCTAAAGGAAGGATATGCAAAAACTTCCAGAGCTGTGACCTACAAGACATATTCTGACGAGCCGTTAAACAAACGTATTTCAAATCCAGTCATGAAAGGCAGTTCGATGGTTGCAACCATCGATGGAAAGCCAATGGTCATTAATATTTCAGACAATGCAGTGGATGCCTATGAGCGTGGCAATGTACCACTGAACACCCTGGCTAATGCTGTTCTTCAAAAGTATGATGAGAACAATGCTCTTGCTTCTCGCAATTATGAGTTGCATCATCAAGAAGAGAATGTAGAGCAGCAACGAGGTTTAAAGTAACACCCCTATGTTTTTTAAACATATATATATATTAACTTTTTAGTAGAGCTGCCTGGCGTATTTCGTTGCGTCGGGTGGCTTTTTTCTTTTTACAAATCATGTTTTGTAGCTAAAATAAACAACTGCCGTTTTTTAACATTTCAAGCCGTAAATAAGTCTTTTATTAAGTTATTAATGTTAATATAAGACATATATTAATTCATTTGTATGATATTGCTAAAAATGTATTTACTTTGCTGCTTGAAAGGACGTATTTAGTCCTTATAAAAAAGTCATTTATAAAATATAAGATATTATCAATATGGCAATACAAAAAACAAAAGAACCATCGAAGGTAGATGCGGCTCTCCAACGTTTTGCAGAAATGCTTATAAAACGTATGGAGGAAATGCAGAAAGACTGGCATAAAGGATGGATTGGTGGCGGATCAATGTTTGGTCTGCCTCAAAACATTAGTGGTCGAACGTATGAAGGCAGCAATGCCTTCTTATTGTTCTTGCATACAGCAGAAAATGGGTATAAAGCACCTGTGTATATGACTTATGGGCAGTTATACAAAGAAGGTGCCCATGTACTGAAAGGTGAAAAAGCAGTTCCTGTTTTCAAATGGGGATTTTCCATAAAGGATAAAGACGGCAAGAAGGTAACGGAAGAGGAGTTTCATAACATGACAGATGATGAGAAAAAGGAATGCAAACGCCGTCCTTTTCTTAAAATCTATCCAGAGTTTAATATTGACCAGACAAATATGTCTGAGGTCAACAAAGAGAAATATGATGCGGTGGTTTCTCAATTCAGAAAGACAGATGTGCCAACTATAACAGATGGAATGTATGTCAATAAGGCGATTGACCGTATGATGGAAAAGCAGGAATGGGTATGTAAAATTCAATATGACAAGGAAGAAAAAGGCGCATACTATAGTCCTGTAAAAGATATAGTTGTCCTTCCAACAAAAGCCCAGTTCCGTATTCATCCTGATGACCCAGAAGAGTGTTTCAAGGATGGACAGGAATATTATGGTACAGCCTTGCATGAAATGGCTCACTCCACTGGTCACCCTTCACGTCTTGACCGTCTGAAGCCAGCAGCTTTCGGCTCACCAGAGTATGCAAAAGAAGAACTCGTTGCAGAACTCACTTCCGCTATGGTAGGTAATACCCTTGGTTTTGATCGTCGAATATCCGATAACAATGTGGCATATTTGCAGAACTGGACTTCCGCACTTCGCAAGGAGCCTAAGTTTATAGTAACTGTCATGGCAGATGTAAATAAGGCATCAAGAATAATTATCGAGAATATCGACAAGCAACGTATTGCGTTAGGAGAGAAACCTCTCGTTCAAGGTGCTCTTGATGGTGTTGAAGAGAAAGTCAAGAATGAACAGCAATTTGAAGAGATAAAGGCAGACCAAAAGAAAGAAGACCCAAGAGAAGCTGTAGCTAAGGAATGGGATTCACTTGCAGAAAAACCTACTGTTGAAATGGAGTCTGGCGATGTCCTTTCTGTTGAATATAACAAAGAAAAGGACACCCTTGATGTTCTTATCACTAACGAAGCAGGTAAGCAGGAGGTATATAGTACTAACTACGACCATGATAGAAACATTGAAGAGAATGTCGGTCATGTATGGGAAGAGCTTTCAAACATGAAGCAATATCAAGCTAAAGAGGTCAAGCAGGAAACATCATCGGAAACTGCCAAAGACTTAGGCGATGGTTTAAGCAAAGAGCCAGAAATTAATGATAAGGAGGATAATTCTGTTCCTATCGAAGATGAAAAAGGAGGATTAACTCCGAAAGAATACTTTTCCACTCTTATGGCAACACTAAATGACGGTCAGCATGACGGTCATACGGCTTTGGGCATCAAAAAAATCTCAGAACTGAGAGATTATTTCAAGGATAATCATAATGTCAGCGAATGGGTGGCAAATGTAACCGATAAGGAAATCATCGAGGCAGGGGCAGATATGTTGCCTAACATACGCTATAATCATAAAGAAGGCAGAACCCTTTATGACATGGAAGCAGCTTACTCGAACATCAACGCTAAGTATGAGGATGTTTCTGATGACAGAACCAGGCAGATTGCCCATCGTATCGACCAAGCCAAGAGTATCATCACGGCTTATCACACCAACATCGAGAATGCTCATGGCGAAAATTATCTCTTTGAAGAAGAGTCTGCACATAAGATTATTCCAAGAGAAGAATATGCCAAAAGTGTTACACAAGAACAAACAGTAGAACCAATACAAGAAAAAATGGACGAAATATATTACTTTTCACATACATATCTGCAATCGACAGATAGTCGTGAGGAACTTGACAACCTTGTAGAGAAGCAAGACTATGACAGTCTTCTTTATCTTACCAGGGAGTATGATCAAGGTGACGCATTGTCACAAAGTCAGACCTATAAGAATGCCACAAAGTTTTCGGGCGATGACATTCTCGCCGAGGATGACAACTACGCCGTTGTTTATAACAGTAGCGTTGGTGGCACTTATGACCTCATGCGCAAGGTCACTAAGCAGGACATTATCGACAACATTGAGAGATATGGACTTGAAAGCGATGCTTCTGATGACGTGAAGAAGGTGGCATACGAAAATGTTGCCAAGCAATTCAGCGGCATAAAGAGTAAGATTCCTGCCTTCACCATGCCTAACGAAGATGTTTTATATTTCCAGTACAACCAGGAAAGCAATAAAATAGAGGTTGGCACAACCACTAACGCAGGTCTTAAAGTTGACCAAACCTTTGACTACGATGTTGACCGTACTCTTGATTCCAACTTGGAAAATGTGTATGAGCAGCTTTCTGAATTGCCTGAGTATCAAAAGGCAGATGAACAGGAAGAAGAATTGGATGAAGAGTTGGAGCCAGAATCTCTTGATGAGAATATTTCTCTGAATGAAGATTCAAAAGAGAAGTCAGAGCAAGATAAGGCACAGATAGCTCAAAAGTTTACAGATATGCCTATTCCTTATTTTACCATGCCAAATGGAGAGAAACTTGATTTCCATTACAATCGAGACACAAATAATATTGTGGTTGAGAAGACAATGGATAATGGTGAAAAGAAGAACGTTTATCAGCATCCTTATAATCATGAGCTAACTACCGCCGAGAACATGAGCGACATTTATGTCGTTATTTCCCAAAAGCCTGAATATCAAAAGGCAGAAGAAAAGGAAAATGTAGTAGCACATGAGGACAGTAATGTTCAAACCAATGTGGAAGGTCTTGCTGAAGATATTGCTGAGACAGGTGTACCTATGGAACAAGCCGAGAAAGAGGCAAAAAATATTGTTGATGATAAGCAACATGAAGACTTCCATGAGAAAGAAGACAAGAAGCAGGAGCAAGCCGAGAAAGAAAAGCAACAGCAAGAATCTAAGAAGGATGAGGATAAGCCTTCAAAAGGTGTTGCGCACGCAGCAATATTGCTTGGAGCTTTAGCCGCAGCAAAGGCAAATAACGGCGTTTGGATGAACAAAGAATCCAAGAGTAATGCAGAGTTTATCTTTTCTCACACCCCTGTCACTGCATACAACAATATAATGATGAACTTGCAGTCTGACCAAAAGGGCTACCGTACAAACGTCTTCACATCGTTCAATAATGCTCAAAAAAATGGTGTTGCCGTAAAGCAAGGAGAGAAGGCTACACCATTCAACTGGACTCAGTGGGATTATCAGAACCTAACTGATAAGAATGACATTATCAGCAACAAAGAGTATGACAAGTTGTCGGATGAAGAAAAGAAGATGTATGGCAAACACGCTTCTCGCCTTACTCAGTACATCTATAATATCGACCAGACAACTTATCCTGCTGTTGGTGGTGACCAGTTTGTGACCCTTTTAAAAGAGAAGGGAGCACAACAGGAGAGGATGAAGCCTTCTACTTCCGCAAGCTTCTTGAAGCAGTTTGATGAAATAAAGGCAAAACACCCAGATGTAATTGTCATTATGAGGAAAGATGACTCCTATGAGATATATAAAAGTGACGCTAAGAAAGCGGCAGAGGCTACACATTTGCCTGTTACCAAACAGGAAATTGAAGGTAAGAAGATAGACACGGTATCTTTCTCACATACAATGTTGGATGTACATCTGCCAAATATCATCCGTGCTGGTCATCGTGTTGCAGTTTGTGACCAACTGGAAGACCCTAAACTTGTAAAAAGTGTTCCAGAGGGCAAAGCTGTTCTTGACAGAGCTTACTCCACAGCAAAAGCAGTAGCGAAGCAGGAGGGTATAAAATATGAGCGTGTTATGGTGATTCAAGATGCCAAGTATGACAAGACAGATGACAAGATTGAAGTAAGCGGCATGATCGATAAGAGTGTTGGAAGCGAACGCCTTGCTGCTTTACAGAAAGCCAATGACATATATAGAGCTGTCGTTGCTGCCACTGGTACAGAGAATCGTCTTGATCGTTCGGGTAGAAACAGCCTCCTTCCTGAGGATGATGCCAAGCATGAGAAACTTGTGCAAGAACTTGCCGCAGGTGTGCTTATGGCTCGTCAAGGACTCCCTGCAACACTGTCGAAAGAAAGCCAGAAACTTATCCCTTATTGGGAGCGTGAGTTGAAGGAAAACCCAAAGATGGTTGGTGTCATCGAGAGGGATGTGAACAATGCCGTTGAGACTATTGACAACTTGATAGCAAACCGAAAAGTAGATTATAAGGCTATCCGTGGCCAGCTTCCACCTAAGATGATCACGGATAAGGCAGAGAACTATTCGTTAGCCGCAGATTTGGCGAAACTTCCAAGTATAGATACAAAGGAAGTTGTAGTCATAAGAGACAAAAAGGCAAACAAGGTTGATGTCATTCTTCCGGCTGGTGCTTCTGTAGAAGCTAACAATGAGGTGCCAGGAATGCGAAAGAACAGAATTTCTATCGCATTGAAGAAAGAAGGCTTTAATGAGGTGAAGTTCTATAATGCAGGAGGCTCCTTAGGCTTGAACAAGCCAAACTCTTACTTTGAAGGAAAAGATGTAAGTCTTAATCAATTGAAGCAATATCAGCTTGTAAACCACAAGACCATTGAGGTTGCCCAACAGCCAAAGCAGGAGAACAAGGTAGAAATAGAACATTTTCGAGCTATCAAGGATGACTATGGACGTTGGGCATTCTATATCAAGCCAAAGAATGAACCGCAGTTTTCTGTTTATCCACCCAAGGAGCACATGAATAAATATTTCAGTGTGCGTAACACTCCTGATGAGAAAACAACACGTGCGGCTTTGGCTAACAAATGGTATGACGTAGCCAAGCAGTTTCCCGACGTTAGAGTTGACATCATCAATCCACATCCAGCTAAGGATATAGACATGAGCAGGATTGTCAATCCAACCATTACGAAGTCGGCGCAGGATCCTAAAGTGAAGCTTGTTTTTGCAACTATCGATGGAGAACGTCACTATGCACCTGTCAACGAAACGCAGTGGCAAAGAATGTGGCTTGCTGATAATATGGCAGAATACAAGAAGGCTGTTGCAGCCGTTGTTTTTGAGCCTGTCCTCAGAAAAGGCATGGAGAGTCAGCAGACACAAAGCGAGGTCGTGAAGGAAACTGAGAAGGTTGAGGTGAAGGAAGCACCTAAGCCAGAGAAAAAACAAGAAGAACAGGAGGAGCAATCCACATCACGTGGATTGCATTTCTAATAGGTAGAACAACAGAGAGTGAGCCGCAAGGCGCACTCTCTTAATCAAAAGTATATATGTCAGCAGAAAAAGAAGCTTTTTACGAGAAATATGCACAAGCAGCCATTGACCAACAAATTAAGTATGGTATTCCTGCTTCTGTCACACTCTCTCAGATGGCTATTGAAAGCGGCATGGGAACCAATACACTCAGCACGAAGTACAACAACTTTTTCAGTATAAAAAAAGGAAGTTCTTGGGATGGTCCAGTTACATATCACTTGGACGACCATTCTTACAAAGAACCATTCAGAGTATATGGCAGCGTTGCAGAAAGTATTGAAGACCATTCTAAAGTCTTGATGTACCCAGTATATCAGAAGAATGTGAGAAATCTCAGTTCAACTGATTATGTTAATTGGGTTTATGGAATTGGAACCGTTTACGCATCCGAAAAAACCTATGCCAATATGTTGATAACAGACATCAACACATACGGTTTGTTCAAGTACGACCAGATGGCAGTTCAGCAAGCTCAACAACAAGGATTGCAAATTGGTTATGCCAAAAACAATCCTTCACAAGCTATTCAGCAGCAAGCCCCAAACAATCAACTTGCCCAGTTGCAAGGAAACTGGGCTTTGCCTATAGACTTGTCTAAAGTTAGACTTAGCTCTGAATTTGGAGTAGAGCGACCAGGACATAAACATGGTGGGCTTGATTTATCTACAAAAGGTCAGAACTTACCTGTTTTTGCAACGGAAGACAATGGAAAGGTTACCGCAGTAAAACCCAATAATGGGGCAGCAGGAAATATGGTCACTGTGGAATATAGTCGACAAGATGGAACAAAGTTTCAAACAACCTATATGCACCTTTCTCAAATCGGTGTAAAACAGGACGATATTGTAAATGCCGGACAGCAGATTGGTGTTTCTGGCAATACGGGACGAAGTTCTGGACCACATCTGCACTTTGAAACCAAAGTTCTGAAACAAAATGGTGAATGGCAGAGATTCAATCCGGCATTATATCTTGCAGAACTGGAGGTAAGAGGCAATATGCCTGTTGCTCTTGACAAAAATGGCAAAGATTACCTGGCAGAAGCTCGCTCATCTATGTCTTTGGGAAGCGGTCAGGCAGGAAGTCAATTACAGCAAGACCAAAACATGAGATTGTTGGCAAATATAACCAATTCTAACGACCCGAACAAATGGCTTGCCTACCTAATGCAGCAGAATGGAGAACAAGCTACTGGGCAAGATATGTTCTCTGAATTGATTTCCTCAATGTTCAAAGCTGCCTTAGGTCTTGTCATGAAGATCAAAGCCGATGAAGTAGCCGACAAGATGGCTAATAACAATTCACAAATAGAAGCCAATGGTCAAACCCAAGAGGATAATAATGTAGTGAAACGTGACAGGGAAACTGTAGATGTGAAAGCATTGCAGCAGAGGGCAAGCGTAAACTTTGACACAGAATGCCCTGAACAACAGCAGTCCAACGGACAGCGTTTGGCTTAACTATACAAGTGATAATAATATAAACATATAAATATTAAGACAATGATTAAATTGAACGCAACAATTTGCGGAAACATAGTTAGTTCCGCAGAAGAAAAGACGGCAAATGATGGCAGTAAGTTTATATCTTTTGCCATAGCAACAGCAATTCAAGGTAGTGACCAAACAGTTAAGGAATTGCATATTAATGTCTCAGCACCTTTTAATGCCGAGACGAAGAACCACTATTCTACTGGTCGAAGAGTCACTGTTAATGGTGTTGTACACATAAGAAAGAACCAAAATGTTGAGTACTGGAACATGCGCACCGACAAGGAGGCAGAGTTTAATGAATCTACAGTACCTGACCGCTTGGAGGGAAGTATGGAGTTCTTGGGTAAGATTGGCAAGAAGGGTATCGAAGACCGTAAGAGCAAAAAAGGTAAAGACTTTCAGAGTTTTTCAGCTTTCTCTTCTGACAAGAATGGAGAGAACCGTGAATTTACATGGGTAAACTTCGTTGTTCTCAATCCTATCCATGCAGACTATTTCGCAGCTGAGAAATATGTCGAAGTACATGGTGACCTACGCTTGAATGTTTACAAGAGCAACTTGCATATAGAATGCTCAGTAAAATCTGTTGCAGCTTGGGATGTTAGCAAGAAGGAAGATGGCACAGCAGCGCAAGCATAGCAGTAAGCACCTTATCATATCCTTTGGTTATGTAGTAGGGGTGTTGTCACTTGGAACCATAACAGCAGCATATCTGTTGTTATCCAGGAATAAATAGTTAATAAATTATGGAAATGGCATCAATGAATAGTTGGTGCTATTTCTTTCTTGTAGAAATAATTATGGCAAAACAAAAGACAAAGAATATTATGAACCGCTTTTTGCAGGGATGGCAACAAATCTTTGGTGGTGACAGACAGGAAGCAGTACAGAACAAGTTTAAGCCATTTCCTCAGAACCATTATTTTCGTCCTGAGGAGTTGGATTATCTGTCAAAGAACAGTAACTTGACCACAATCGAGAAATGGGCAGTAGCTACTGGCAAATGGGCTTTTGAGCAAAGCAAGGATAAATTCTCCGACTGCAAGTATGCTTCTGTAAAATGGCAGGATGGTCTTATGGCAACATGGGTTGACGGAAGAATCATTCCAGACACACCAAGCAGACAGGCAGAGAAGTTGGCTCTCCTAAAAGAAGACGGCTTCGAAATACCAGATAAGTATGAGAAGGTTATCACCAATTATGAGGCAAGCCGTCTTGTAGGCAATTATTTTTTCAAAGGAAATGATGTCGTGAAGGTTGAAGACTACGATAAAGGACACTTGGTTGCAGATACTCCTAAACTTATTCTTCAACGATGGAATAAGGACAACCTTTCTTCTGCCAAAGAAACTATAGAGTATGTCGATTTTAAAGAAGAACTTGGTAGAAGCATGGTGACTATGAGCGATATTGACAAACAAGAATTTGTTAATAAGCTTACTAATAAGGAGCAAGGCAAGCAACTGTTCAATAAAGTCATCGAATCCATCAATAAGTCATATCCACCTGTATTAGGAGGAATTTTGCCGTTGGAACTACAGAAAGTACATGAGGTGAATGCGTTTGACGGAAAACTGATACCAACGTCATGGTCTATAGACAATGACAATACGATGCGTGTGGTAGTGTTTACTGATAACAGCAATAAGACAGACAGTATTGTTATTGATGAAAACACTGCACACCGTTACAAAAGCGTACTGGACACTATCGATAAGGTTGTGGAGAAAGAGCGAGTAAATGGTATAATATATTCATTAGCATCGCTTCTTGGCAATGACTTTGGGGAAAACAAGATTTATGCTAAGGAAAACAATGGTCCACTGCTTCCAACCAATGATGGTGTTGTGAACGCAGTGGTTGCAACAAAAGATGGCAGAACCATTGCTTTTAACCTTGACAAGCATAAAGAAATTACGTTAACTGGGAAAGATCCTAATTTCTTAATGGTAACCATGTTGAACGAAGCAGAAAAGGAACGTCAACATTTGCGTGATTTGGTAAGCATTCCTCAGATGAAAGACTATGTGGAGTCGATGACAGACAAGGAGAAACTTCTATCTGGAGAATGGGATTACATTCCTTCAAAGACAACGCTTTCCAAATTGTTCTGTGAATACCAAAGAAATGAGGAGAAGTTTCACTCTTACACTCATAGTTCCTTTCCATTGGCACCCGAAGACCGTAATGAAATGCTTGCCAATTTGGCATCTTCCACATTTGCATTCAATACGGAAATGAAGAAGATGATAGATGCTTACGACACTAAATCTTACTCCTTCAGTGAGTCTGATGTGAAGAGACTGGAGCAATTGGATCTAATTCTTGACAATACATTCCAGAAGCCTACTATTCGCCATCACAAGGTAACGAAAGGTGAAACAATTACAGAAACAGAAGCAGCACTGAGAGATTCGCTTGTTAATAAGATGCGTAGAAGTGGCATGGATGTCATCACCGATGTAGATGAAGCCAAGATAGCTCATCAAGAAGCTTCCAATCAAGTGAAGGAAATGGGCACTCGTACCTTAAAAAGAATGAATAAAATTGGAAAAGAGCTCGAAGGAAGAGAACTGACACAAGAACAACAAGCGGTGGTTGGTGTTTATACAGGTAAAGCTGACAATCTTTATTTTAAGGTAAGTAGAGACGATAAGGATAAGTCAATATTAATGCGCCAAGGGAATGATTTCCACGCAGGTGCAAAGCATAGCGTCTATGGGCATTATGATACAAATAAAGGTGTTATAACAGCCGATGATATTCTCCTTATTCCTATTGTAATAGCCAAAGGTGATCGTAAAGTTAGTGCTAATGGAAAGATTGAATACAAATATAATAATCCACAAAATAACGTGTCATATAAAGTAATAACACAATCTGAAAAAGGACACGAAGTATTCAATGATTTCTATACAAATAAAAAGGTTCGTCCGTCTGTCACGTCCAGCCTCAGTGAAGAGACAAAAACTAACTTAATAGCACATAACAACAACGGTCAAACCTTAGATAGTGCAAAGGTACAACAAAATGACGAAACGACCAAGAAAGATGACCATAAATTAAGTGAGTTTAAGACTTCTAAAGGCGAAATTTGGGGATTCACTACGGATGGCAAGATCTATCTTGACCCAAGTGTGGCAAACGCCGAGACTCCAATCCATGAGTACACTCATATTTGGGCTGATGCCATTCGTGAGAACAATCCTAAAGAATGGAGCAATATCGTGAATTTGATGAAAACGACTACCTTATGGGGGCAAATTAAGAAAGACTATCCGGAATTGAAGACCGAAGATGAAGTTGCTGATGAGGTATTAGCTACCTACTCTGGCAAAAGAGGTGCCGAAAAACTCCGTAAGGAAATGTCTCGTATGACCAATCACGGCAACATGACAGAAAAGGCTGCCGCTGCAAGGTCTTTGGGACGTATGGAGCATATTTTAAATAGATTTTGGAAAGCCGTTTCCGATTTCTTGCATATTCATTTCACCTCAGCTGAGAATGTAGCCGACCGACCTTTAAAAGACCTCCTCGATGGTATTGACCCATGTGTTTACATCAAGGGCGACAAACGAATAGGAAATGGAAAATCCGTAGATGTATTGCCACTCAGAGAACAGAGAGGACAGCAAACTTCTGAAACTCGATTTATTGATCCTCTGCTTCTCAAAGCAAAGACAGATGGTAGATGGCATACCCAGGAGCACATGGAAAAGAAAGTATATAAAGAATACGGCTCCATACTGGCAGCCTCCAAGGGATTGACTGTTTCAGATAACGGTAATGAGTCTGTACCTATGGATATGAGCGGACATAAATATTCAGGAACAACAGCAATGATGTTGAATATAGCAAGTCGCAACCATGGATATGAAGTTCCAGTCTTCCTCAACTTGGCTACGATGAATGCCAACGGTATTCGTGTAAATGAAAATGCTGTAGCTATTCCGGTTATAACTAAGAATGGCGTTGAGAATGTCTATAACATTGACCAGACAGATTATCCGATGAAGCATCCTCAGGAGTACAGTAACATGAAGCTCAACCAAGTTCTTGAATCCCGGTTATCATCGGAGAATAAGGATGCCATTGAATCGTTGGTAAATAACAATAGATTTACCACCAAAACATCCTTTGACTCTTCTGTTGGTTCCGCTTCCTATTCAACTAATGACAACACTATACATGTTGCACCTGTAGGAGAATATGATAAGAAGGATGGCTTCTTGCAAGACCTGTCTGAGGGATTGGTTATGAGAACAAGAAAATCAGAACCTGTATCTTCAAGATTTGAGAATATTCTCAAAGAAGGACTGATTGTTCATCTTGGCAGTGGACTTGTCGGACAGAAGTATGGCTATGATGTTGGTGAGACCGCTGGCAGTAAGTTTTGGAAGGAACGATTAAAGAATGACCCTAATTATACCAAAACTGTGCTTAAAGCTGCCGAGAAGTCTTCGGATAAGATTATCGACTATGTTGATAAGCTTCAAAAAGGTCAGAGTCAATCATCCAACTTAGATATGCGTTCCACCACCCCCATCGACATAGACATAGATGGCAACGGCATTGTGGAGAGTGACGAGAATCTTGCGCCAGACAAAAAGCAAGGCTCCGATGAAGAGAAAGACAACAACCAGGAAGAGAGTCATCATCAAGAACATCGCTACCATCGAGGAAGATGATTCTGCATGATTCCATTGTTGGATTTTTATTACGAATTTCAATGAATATACTTTGTTTATTCGTTGAAATTCTTTATTTTTGCATATTAATTAGTTAACAAAAAAGTAAAGTAAAAATATGAAGAAATTTCTTATCTTAATGATTGTTTTTGTTAGTAATCTGTTCTTGTTATCAGCTTGCTCATCTGATAATGATGAATCTGGAGATAGTAAAGCACGTTACTATATTAAATATACAGTAACTGGAGGTTCATGGTATCGTCCCCCTTTCGGGCATACTTCAAATCCAACACCGACAACCATAAAGTTTCAAGACAAAAATAGTATTGTAACTGAAAGCCAATCGGGAAGTATAAAATTTACAAAGGTTATTGGACCTGTAAATAACAAATTCAAAGCTTCTTTATCTGTATCAGGTACAAACAATGGCAGTTATTCTGCATCATATGAAGGTACAATAGAGATTTTGAAAGATGGTGAAAAGTTAATAGGTAGTAGTTCTAATGCAGGTAAAGGATATATAAATGTTACCTGCGATATTAATGATTAAAAATAAAGGGAGAATAATAGTATGGGGCTATTATTCTCCTTATTTATCTTACAATATATGATGTACCACCATCATCATTGAGTGTTATATTATTATCTTCTGTATCAATACCTTGATTGGCTGGTAAAAAAATATCTACACTTCTTTGCAATTGATGTATCAAACATTTTACTTTTAAATTGTTCAATAGGCACTTGTAATTGCTTATATAATCTACATAATTAAAAGTCCTGCCACTTTCACAAGCAGCAGGACTAAAACAATATATTCTTATTTGTCATATGAAACAATCTTGAACCTTATAATCTTTAAGCTTCAAGAGTTTTTCTACAAGCTTCTATCAAGAAAGACTTCAACTCCTTCTTATTCATGTCTCGTAGGTTTGTCGGATGAAAATGTCCACCTACATAACCGTTGATCCAATCAGGGGTGCACCACCATTTTTCAACATCGGCAATTGGAACACCAAGCTCTGACGCACATTTTTGCTTATCAATTATGGTTGGGTTTTTCCATCGCCACAAAGTTACGTCTCTTGCAGTCTCAGAGGATGAGAGTTCTGTAAGTTTAGTAATATCCTTATTCCATTCAGAAAAGATATCTTGATAGCCATTCGAAATAACTTCCTCTGACTTTTCTTCATCATCCAACATTTCTGCGGCAGTAGGTTCTCTATCACTATCTTCTTCATACCACCAACCAAGAAAAGCTGCTGCGGTTTCTTCTGTATCTTGCAGATTTTTCTCAGAACAATATATATTATACTGTTCTTTTACGTCATCTGGCAAGAATACTGAAACTATCTCTTTAGCTGTGTATTCGCCATTGATGTAAGCATCGAGCATTTCTTGCTCATCAGCAAACTTATCTATTGTCTTTTCCATATCTTCTTATATTACATGTGCATACCTCTTGCTTTGTTCTTTTCAACAAGCTCATTTTGAGCTTTCACCATTTCGTTGGTATAGCTCTCTTCTGGTATATAGGATAGGTTGTTGTCCTTATCAAATGTCCAACAGCCATAAAGTCCAAAATTGTACTTTGGTAACTTATCAGTTTCTTTCTCCTGCTTCCAGTTCTGTTCATCACCTTCAACGACTCTATAACCCTTAGAATCTGAAAGATCAATACCAATTGTTATCACGTCACCATTTGACACAACAGATTGAATCTTACCTTCTGAGAATGTCTTCTCGTCAATATAAGCTGAGAGGTTATTTTTCAATCCGTTGAAATTGTTCATAAGACAATCCGCAGGGCATGAAAGAATACGGTTAGTATCTTCGTCCATCTGATAATAAGAAGACAGTTGACCTTTAAGCTCTGTCAAAACAACACCTCCACTAAGAAGTGTCTTTTGCTGGCTTTTACTAAAATCTGAATAGTCACGTACATTATCATAAGGACGATAAAAGCCTGTAACCACCCCATTCTCTTCCCTACTCATCCAAATGGTAGCCTTCATTGGATTATCATTAGAGTCATTCTTAGAAGATGACAACAGAGGTGTTTTCTCTCCAGACAAGAGTCTGTTCATAATTGCCTCAGGAAGGTCATCTATCATTTCTTGTGAGAATCCCATACGCTCAAAATCCTCGTAAGGAATCTCGTTTTCTGTAAATTTCCTCATGTTTCTTTTTTATTTATTTTGTTGTGGATGCAAAATTAAGGCTTTTCTTTAATGAACGGGTTAAAAAACAAATATATCTCCTATATTAACATTTTAAATATAAAATGTATAAGAATAGGCTTAATTTATATTATTAATGTTAATATAAAACATTTATTTTTTTTAGAACTATTCCTTGTATCTATTATTGTATTTTTGCAGCTTAATAAAAAGGTATATCAATGAAAAAGATTATTGTTCTACTATTGCTTTTATGCAGTATGGGAGTACAATCCTCATTAGCAATAACTGAGGATGACATAAAAGATTATTGGATTGACAAGTATCTAAGTGTTAGCTTTCCGCTGAAGACAATAAGAATAAATTCATTCTACGGAACACGTGCTGACCCTTTCAACGGTCACACCAGGCAACATGGAGGTCTTGATTTGGCAGCACGTTATGAAGAAGTGCTTGCCATGTTCGATGGCTATGTAAAGGCAACTGGCTATGACAGAGGTTCGGGAAAATATGTAACTATGCAATTTGGTGATTACACCGTTAGTTACTGCCATCTGTCGGAGATTTGGGTTGAGAAGGGTATGAAGATATATGCCGGGGAACCAGTAGGTCTCAGCGGCACTACCGGGCGAAGTACTGGACCACATCTTCATATAACAAGCCGACTTAGAGGAAAACTTCAAGACCCATATAACCTGCTGGTATATATACGAGATACTAAGAAGAAAGCCGTCAAAGCTCTGCATTTGGACGAGAAGAAGATAATGACTCCAACAGAGTTCTTCAAGGAATATGCAAGTATTGCAATGCGGCAGCAGCGCAAGTATGGCATTCCATCTTCTGTTATTCTCGCTCAGATGGCATTTGAAAGCGGATGGGGAAACAGCAATCTTGCACAAGCAGGTTACAACTTCTTCGGAATCAAAGCTAACAGCCGATGGTTGAGGGAAGGTTTGCCATATAGTGTACATAATGATGATCGTCCGAACGAAAAGTTTTGCAATTTCAACTCGCCAGAGGAAAGCGTTGAATACCATTCACGCCTTCTTATGAGTGACCGTTACGCACGATGTTGGAGATATGGCAGCAAAGACTTTCATCATTGGCTTTTGGCTATAAAAGCTTCGGGTTATGCAACCAGAAGCGATTATGTTGAAAAATGTGAGCGTATAATAATGAAACATAAGCTATATCTGTATGACGATTTAGCTGAAAAAATGTAGTATTTATAAATAATAAAAAGAAAATAATGAAAGCAAAAACTTTAATGATGCTGGCTTTATGCCTTACAACAACGGCAGCTAAGGCACAGGTGGTTTATGGTGATGACGAAAAGAACTATGCAAGAACTACAGGTTCTTCAATGCCTATGTCAGCAACCAACCACAATCTTCAACAGCAGCCATCTATTTCAGATGGAAACACACGTTTCCATCTATCAGGTATCGGAGACAACTGGTTTGCCTCTGTGCAGGCTGGTACATCCACTTTTCTTGGTGCGCCAAAAGGATGCGGAGACTTCTATGACAAGACAAAATACACTATGGTGTTTAGTCTTGGTAAATGGCACTCTCGTTTCTTCGGAACACGTGTTGTGTACCAGGGATTTCAGTTTGCCAATTTTGACAAGGAATCTGTAAGTTATCAGAATTATCATGGTGATTTGATGTTGAATATTTCTTCGTTCTACAGAACCACCTATACCCCTCTTCCAAAGTGGAACGTCATTCCCTATGTTGGTGCAGGTATCATAAGAAACAGCGATTTACACAACAAGCCATTTGCCATTAGCTATGGTGTGATTGGAAGCTATAGAATGTCAAATAGAGTCAGTTTGTCTGCTGAACTTGGAGGAACGAGCACATTCCAAACCTTTGATGGAGCTGGCAAGGACAAGCATTTTGGTGACAATTTGTTTCAAGCAAGCATCGGCTTGACTGTAGGCATTGGCAAACTCGGATGGGAAAAGAAGTCATCAAAGTGTGTTGCTATGTTACCAGTACAAGATGTTACAGACCTCACACCATTTCCTCGCAATGATTATGAAGGCTTGCGAAGACTTAGAGAGCGAATGAACAACGGTGAAACAACAGTTGACGAGCGACTTGCCAAGTTTGACGCACCAATATTGTTCTTCTTCAAGATTAACTCAACTGAACTTATTGACAAGCAGCAGTTGGTAAATATCAAAGAGATTGCAGGAGCAGTAAATGAGTTCGATCTCAATCTAAGAATTGTGGGAGCCGCTGATAGTAAAACAGGAACACCAAAAATAAACCGCAAGTTGAGTATCAAAAGAGCAAAATATATAGCTAAACTCCTTGCCAAAGCAGGTGTGCCAAAGGAAAAAATGATTGGTGTAAGCCAAGGCGGTATCAATCTCTACAAGCCTTACACTGCTAATCGACACACTTGTGTTATCGTGTATAAGAAAGACTAATTATAATATGTAAAGTTATGACTGAAAAAGAATTGTTTAATAGCATCTATCCAAAACAGGAAAGCTCTGGAATTATATATGAGAAGGACTTGCAAAAGTCTTTCTCTATTCTTATGGGTAAGGTTTATCTTTGGATGACACTTGCCCTTTTAATAACAGGATTTACAGCTTATTCTGTAGCTCAATCAGTATCATTGATGTCTGCAATGTTTGAACATCCATTGATGGTATTTGGAATATGTGGTACAGAAATAGCATTGGTATTTATCATCAGTAGTAGAATTAGAAAACTTGGCTTGACACAAGCCACTATCCTATTCATTCTATACTCTTTGCTTAATGGCGTGACCCTGTCATTTACGCTGCTGGTATATCAAGAGGCAAGCATTGCAAAGGCTTTCTTTATAACAGCAGGAACCTTCGGAATAATGTCCTTATATGGCTATACTACCAAGAAGGACTTGTCTTCAATTGGAAAATTACTGTTTTTCGCATTAATCGGCTTAGTTATAGCTACAATAGTCAATCTTTTCTGCAAAAGCAGTGGATTTGACTTAATGATAAGTTATGCGGCAGTAATAATTTTTATTGGACTGACAGCATGGGATTCTCAGAAAATAAAAAAGATTCTTATAGAAGAATCCCAATATGGAGTTGACGAACATAGTCAAAAGATAGCACTATTAGGAGCTTTAGAATTGTATCTTGATTTCGTCAACCTCTTTATTTATATACTCAGAATTATGGGTAGCAAGAAATAATATCTAATAAACAATAACGAATATGTCAGTAAGAAAAAATACAAATCCAAGAGCTTTGGACATAGCTCCTCAGCTCCAAAATACGCTTAATGCCAATGGTATGCAAGCACAGATTGCAATGACCCCAACAGGTGAATATCAGTTGGTAACAATGTCTCACAACACATCAACACCTCGACGTTATACACTCAATGATGCTCAATTGGAGGCATTAAGGAATGGCGGAAATAACGTATGGGATAAAAAGGCTTACGAAACTTTTGTATCAATTGTGAAAAATGACTATTATATTCCTGGTTCTTGGGTTGCTGCACGTAATGCTAATAGCCCTGTAAATATGGGTTTAAATGGACATCGACTTAATCCTGGAGAATATGGATATAGAGGAGAACGCCCATTCCACCCTTTTGAAGGTGCAAGATACGGACGTTTTGACAGTTTCTTGGATGGATTCAGAGCGTTTGGAAGACATGGTTATCATGCAAGAAGAATAGATGACCGTCCTTTCTTCGCAAGTAGTGCACCTGTTGTGATGGATAGACCTGATGGAAGACTAAAGCCTGGAGAATTGAAGACTGGCGATTACGGCTTTTATGACAAAGGAAACCAGCAGCAGGATTCTTTGGCTAACATGAAGATTGATGCTAAACCAAAACAGTTGGTTCGCCCAAAAGGACAGGCGTTGACCTTGGGAGAATACCTTAATAGCTACAGTGCAGAACTAACCTTTAGTGGTGAAGGATTCAACAAGGTTCTCTCTTCTCATGGCATCGTTATCGATAAAGAGAAGAAAACTCTTACAATCAAGTGTGACGGTATCAACAAGGATTTACAATATGCGTTGACTGACGAACAATTGAAAAAGATCCTCAATGACAAGCTGAGATTCACTTCTGGCGAGGGTAAGCACAAGATGGTTCACAACAAGACAGCTCCTAATATTAGTGAGCGACTTGATATTATCAACAAAGTCATTTCCAAAGACTTTTCTGAGAAGATAACCAAAGAGCATCTTCAAAGCAAGGACTACATCAATATTAAGTTGAAACCAGAGATTGAACAGGAGTTGAACTTAGGGCAGCAACAAGCAGCATCCTATGCCAAGAACATCGATGTCATTGATATTGACATGAAGAACATGCGTCAAGATTACAATACTGGCTATATAGACAAATGGAATAGTATTGGTGTTGTAGATGGTAGAAGTTTGGATGCAAGCCAAGGGTTCTATCTACCAGTCAAAGATGGTCGTGCCGTTTCTGTGGGAGAGATACAAGCCTACCCTACGAATGACGGTCAGAAGACAACATTCCGTATGACAGCGGTAATAAACAATCAGTTGATGAGTCACGAGATTAGTAAAGATGACTATCTGAAGTTTATCAACTATGATGACGAGTATCGCTTGAAGCTGTTTGATAAAGTCTTTGATGAAGTGAAGATAAAGAGTGCATCAAATGGACAGATGCAAGATGCTGTTAGGTCAAAAGGAATTGACCAAGCAGAGGGCGTTGTTACAATGAAAGGAGATTATAGTCTTGTAAATGCAAATACTTCCGCTGCCATTACTGGAGCGATGGCATGGAAAGACCAAATCTCTGGCAATTATCAGATAAATGTCCGTACCGATAAGGATGCCGGAATGTGGTCATTTAAGATAACAGAGGCACAATACAATGCTTTCAAAAATGGAACAAATGAGGACAGAGCCAAGATGTTGACCGTTCTTATCCCTTTTACTGATGAGAACAAGCAGAAGATGCAGATTGTTCCAACAAGCAGCCTTCATCAAGATATGCGTCAGCAGTCATTCAACAATAATTCCACTATCAGCAACATTATAGATAAATTGCATAAAGCCGGATTTGGCACCGAAGTCGTTAAGACGGTTGGAAAAGAAAAAGTATTGTCTGAGGACTTAGTATCTGCTCATAGAGAGAAGCCTTCTGTAACAGAAGGCAGGGTTGTTCATTATGGTAACGAAGCCATTAATCTCAATGACTTACGTAATGCAGCAAAGATTAACCTTATGGGTGATGCTGGGGTAAACGGAGAGTCTTTGAATAATCTCAAAGAAAGCAAGGAATGGAAACGTAGTGGCGAACATGGTCGTGCTACAACTATTGGTGATATTTCTGTGGAAAGATTGAAGGATGAGCAAGGTAAGGTTATCGAGGGTAAATATAAGATGTCCGCAGTCATTGACGGAAACGTAATTTCACACGAGATTAATCAGAAAGACTTCAATAAATTCCTTGCTGTGAATGACTATCAGAGAATGAAACTCTTTGATAAAATATTCCCTGAGGTGGAAATGAAGACTAAGCCAGGACATGGCTTCAACTTAGGTGCGGCTATTCTTGCTGCCGTTACTACCGGATTGGATGTTGCTGCGGGTCTTTCGATTGCAGCCCCACCAAGACCTAAACCAGACTTCTATGAGTCAAGGGCTGTATTTTCTAAACCAGGTGTTGTATCGCCAGAAGCAGTTGCAGCTGCAAGTTATGCAGCTGAGATAGGCGAAGACCGTGGACATGGAGAAGGTAGAGGTATGGGCGTTTAACCCATACTTCTTTTCTCTTTATATTTAATATAATAAGGTATGAATAATAACTCTATTCAAATATTTCAGACGGTGGCATTGAGACCCCATGTATTACAATACGTCATTAATGAGTTTCCTGCCATCTGCCTAAGCATTGCCGCTTTTTGGATATATGTATTTGGCAAGTTTATGTGGCACGAATATTTTATCTATGCCGCATTGTTTTTGGTTATATATCTGTTCTGTAAGTTGCTATCATTGTTGCGTACAGAATACGTTATAACATCGGAACAAATAATAATACTTCATGGAGTATTATCACACTCAACAGATTATGTTGAGTTGTATCGTGTTGTGGACTACAAGCAACATCGTTCGTTGCCACAACAGATATTTGGATTGAAAACCGTCACCATTTATTCTGGTGATAGAAACAATTCAGTGGTCAACATGATAGGTATTAAAGAAGCTGACGATGTAGTGTCTGAAATAAGGATGAGAGTTGAATTTAATAAAAGAAGAAAGGGGATATATGAGATTACTAATCGAGTTTAGAGCTGTAATGCTCTGTTTAGCTATAGTGTTGTCCACGGCTGTATGCCGTGCTCAAATAAGTGGAACTACCTCTAATCCTGGTCAATATCTTGCTATAAAGAAAGGTGAGGACAATATTCTTAGCAAGATTACAGCTCAAACAAATTATCGAAAGAAGGAAGCTGGTATTCAAGCAGAGCTATCTGGAACCACTGCAAAGATAAGAAATTGGGAGCAACAGTATAATGCTTATCTCAAAGAAGCATCTGGTTACGCCAAAAGAACAGTAGCTTGCTGTCAACTTTACTTAGAAGGTGTTCAGACCCTAAATGCCTTATGGGAAGTTTCTGCTGCAAAGAAAATTAATCCACAAGGTGTCTTTGCCACAATGTCTATGAATAATCTGTATATGGAGACAGCAATCCAATTTATAAAGACATTTCGTTCTTTAAAAAAAGTATGTGCTAAAGGTACAGATAAAAATATGCTGAACGGTGCAGAAAGAACACAATTAATATGGAATTTGGAGCGTGAGCTTGAACAACTCAATTCCAAGTTAAGAAGATTGGCTGTATCTATATCTGTGTTCAGCTTTGAGGATGTTTGGAATCGTGCCATTGCAGGCAAAATAGACAAGTCAAATGGTATGCTTGCCCTTGAAGCAAGAAACAGAATGCGCCGAGCTGCAACTTCTGTCGCAAGATATTATAAACTTAAACAGAACAGTAAATCATGGGGATGGTAAATAAATTCTTTTATACGATAGTATTGGCAGGACTGATGTCTTTCCTTCCATTAAAGACTTATGCCGGAGAAGACGTAGTGCGTGCAGGATTGTTCCTTGATTACGCTAAGAAGGCAAAAAAAGCTTTGAAATCACAAGATGAAGTAATGTCACTTAATCTAACTGGGCACATGTATATCTCAGATCAGACAGAAAAAGTAACAAACTTTCAAAGAGAGTTTGATAACTATCTATCAAGTTTTGGTGATATGCTTACTTTAGCTGCAAGCATTTACGGAATATATTACCAGGTTGACCAAACTCTTAAAAATCTTAAAGAGTTAAAATCTGTCGGTGTTTCATGTCCAGCTAATGTACTGGCTGTAGCTTTGTCACAGAAGAAGAATAATATCTACAAAGATGTCATTGATGACGGCATTCAGATAGCTGCCGATGTAAAGCAGATTCTACCGCTTGGATCATCAAAGGGAAAGAACCCTAAACTTACGGAACATCAAAGGATTCAAGTCATAGCCAATATCAACAATACATTGGTAAAGTTGAACTTTAAGCTAAGAAGGATGAACAGATTAATCCGCTATACATCTTTGCTGGATTCTTGGTACGAGCTTCGTGGAACACCAAGAGGAACACGGTCTATGAAAGCTATTGTTGCTGACTGTAAAAGAGGATGGATAAATAAAGCAAGAACAGCGAATAAAATGAATACAAAATAATGGAAGAGTCAAAAGAACTACAGGGAACTTACACCCTTTTCCGAGCGACAATCTATGTTTCTTTGTTGCTCGAATTTTTTATGTATGCGCTTGACCCAACAGCTTTGGATTTCTTGGGCGGCGTTATCACCAACGTACATAGCCGACTTGGGAGGCTATCCATGTATCAGTTTCTGCCATATAGCAAGATTGTTACAGTAATGTTGGTAATCATCACCTGTATAGGTACTAAAAACAAGAAACAGATAGAGTTCGATGCGAGAAAGATGGTTTTCTGGCCTATCTCCATCGGACTCGTTTTGGTAACAGTTTCTGTTTTTCTTTATAGCTGTGATTGGAAAACCAGAGTTTGGTTGCTGAGAACCAACATTTGGCTTTATATGGTAGCATCTTTGATAGGAACCATATTGATTCATATCGCTCTTGATAATGTTTCAAAATATTTCAAGGATGGAATGCTTAAAGATAGATTCAACTTCGAGAATGAGAGTTTTGAGCAGACAGAAGAATACGTTGACAACAAGTATTCTGTTAATATACCGATGCGTTACTATTATAAAGGAAGATTCCGTAAGGGATGGATTAATATCATTAACCCTTTCCGTGGAACTTGGGTTGTGGGTACTCCTGGTAGTGGTAAGACATTCTCTGTCATAGAACCATACATCAGACAGCATAGTGCCAAAGGCTTTGCCATGGTTGTGTACGACTATAAATTTCCAACTTTGGCTACTAAGCTTTACTATCATTACAAGAAGAACCAACAGCAAGGTAAAACGCCCAAAGGATGCAGGTTTAATATCATCAACTTCGTGAATGTTGAATATTCAAGACGTGTCAACCCTATTCAGCAGAAATACATCAGTAATTTGGCGGCAGCCCAGGAAACTGCTGAGACACTGATTGAATCTTTGCAGAAAGGACAGAAAGGAAGTGGCGGTGGCAGTGACCAGTTCTTCCAAACATCTGCAACAAACTTCCTTGCCGCTTGCATTTATTTCTTTGTCAACTATGGAAAGAAGCCATACGATGAACATGGTCATGAACTGGATGCAGAGTATAGCGAAGACCCAGAGACCCACCATAAACGACTTACTGGACGTGTATTTGCAAAAGGTCATCTTGGTGAGAAGGAACACATTGTTGAACCTGCTTATTGGAAAGGCAAATATTCGGATATGCCTCATGTACTATCGTTCTTGAATAGAGATTATTCTGAGATATTTGAAGTTTTAGAAACAGACCCTGAGGTTTATCCTCTGATGGCTCCGTTCATGACAGCGAAGAAGAATAACGCTATGGAACAGTTGGAAGGTATGATTGGTACACTTCGTGTTCAAACATCACGACTTGCAACGAAAGAGGCATATTGGGTATTCTCAGGCGATGACTTTGATTTAAAAGTCAGTGATCCTAAGAATCCAAGTTATCTTCTTATTGCTAATGACCCGGAAATGGAGAGTATCATCGGTGCATTGAATGCCCTTATATTGAACCGCCTTGTGACACGTGTGAACAGCGGTCAGGGTAAAAATGTACCTGTAAGTATTATTGTTGACGAGTTACCAACTTTGTATTTCCATAAAATAGATAGATTGATTGGTACTGCTCGAAGCAACAAGGTTGCAGTAACATTAGGCTTTCAGGAGTTGCCTCAGTTGGAGGCTGACTATGGTAAGGTTGGTAAAGACAAAATTATCACCACTGTTGGCAATGTAATCAGCGGCTCTGCTCGTAGCAAGGACACTCTCGATTGGCTATCAGGAGATATATTTGGTAAAGTGGTTCAGTTAAAGAAAGGAATCACCATTGACCGTGACAGAACTTCCATCAATCTTAATGAAAACTTGGATAGTCTTGTTCCGGCATCTAAGATTTCCGACATGGCATCTGGTTGGATATGCGGTCAGACTGCAAGAGATTTTACTGTTACAAAGACAGGTCGCAAAGGTGCTATGGACATTCAGAAGGCAGAAGAGTTCAAAACTTCCAAGTTCTTCTGCAAAACCAACTTTAATATGGATGAAATAAAGGCAGAGGAAGAGGATTATAAGAATTTTCCTTTACCTAAATTCTATGATTTTGGTTCTGTAGATGCAAAGGAACGTATCTTATATAACAATTTCAATAAGATAGACCAGGAAGTGAAGAATATGATAAAAGTTATTCAAAGGGAATTTCATCAAACAGAGAAAACCCAACAACAAAAAGCATCATAACTAAAAGAAAAAGAGAGGAAGCGTTTCTTGGAAGTGTTTCCTCTCTTCGTTGTATGCTCGGCATGAGCTTATTCTAATGGGTGCAAGTCCCTAACAAGCCCTAATAGCGGGAATTGTATAGCCAATAGCAAGGGTGTCCACTGCGAGGTGGAATCTGAAAGAAGCTGGCGGCAAACATCTGACCTAACGTACAGAAACTTCATATAAGGCATTTGACCATGGATGAGATTGCAACACAAATCAAAGTCCTATAGCTATTCGGAATGGTTGGTGTAAATGAAGTGGGTATAAGATGGAAAGAATAAGCCCTTATCCGAGGAGGTCTCACGGACGCATGGGTGAAGATGAATTATTCGATGTACAATGACGGAGTAAAGCTTGCCGTGAGAAGTCAGCAGAGGTCATAGTACCCAAGGCACGTGTGCCTATAGGGAAGGACTGAATCGTGCAGTGCAATAGTAAATGAATGTTACCTTGTGAGACACCTCGTCAGATGTCCGAAAGGAACTCTCTATCCAAGACGATAGGACGGAATCCGACAATAGGATAGAAGTGACGTTACTCATAGGGATAGCTGAAAACAACTTGCCACACATCGCAAGATGAGAAAGCACGAAACCGCCGTATGCGGAACCGCACGTACGGTGGTGTGGGAGGTCGGTAAATGTGAAAATAGGAGGTAAATGCCTTTTATGATTAGCATTTACCTCCTACCCGATTTATCTTTTTTCGCGATTATACTATCTGTTGTTTTCATTTCCCCTTAGCGTTTCCATGAGCTGTTCAGGTGTACAGTTTTTTAATATCACCTTATTCTCTTTATCCAACAGGTAAATGGTTGGCATAGCTTTGAGCCCGTAAATCGTGCTCAGGCGATTATCTGCTACGATGCGGAGCAGACTGATGCCGGCTGGTATTGTCTGTTTGTCGAGCCATGCAGATATCTTGTGGCAGTTCTCGCAGTCAGGATCGTAGAAATATAAGATAACCTTCTTTTCCCGGTAATCGCTCAACTGATGAGGCTTGCTGTCTTCCAGCATAAAACTGATATTGATAGCCTGTGTGCCAGGCAAGTTCTTTCTTGCCTGTTTCAGTTTAAATCCTATTCTTTCTTTCTCGGTTTCATCGAAGTATGGCGATTTAGCCATGTCTTCCAGAAATAGGGCATATACCCTGTCGTTGCGCATGGGCGACTCAGGGTTCTCATAATAATGCTCGATGAGGCTTTCAAACTTCTCTTTGGATGTTTTCTGCTGGTAAGCTTTGGCTGTAAAGGCTGAAATACCTTTCTGGGCTATTTCCTGGTCGAAACGTGCCAGAATGTCGATGAAGTTGACAAAACCTTGTTCTGCCATCTCCTTGTTTGCCAGTTCCAGGGTGTCGGAAAAGTTGAAGTTGTCCCAATAGTGCTCGCTCAGGTATGCAGCGCGTTGCTCTACGCTGCGCAGACTGTCTGGCAGAGCAGGGTATGGGAAACTGTTCTGAGCCATGGTAGGAGCTAAGGCTCCAACCAGCATGAAGAAACTGAGGAATATGAATCTTGCCATCATCTTTATATTGGAATTAATGATATTACTAACGAGTGCAAAATTACAAAATTAAATTGAAAGTCGCAAGGTTTTTTATATAAAAATAGTACGCTGATTTATGCTTAAAATCGTTAAAGTTGCACGATTTTCTGATATTTGTACAAGTTTTTCTGATATAATTTGTATTTTTGCAGCCGAAATCAATAATTCCCTTAAAAATGGCAATTTCCTAGAAAAAGAGCCGTTTGACTTACGAAAGTATAAGTAAGATTTAAGAAAATTACCAAAACGAAATGAAACTGAAGAATGACGTTGTAAACCTGATTGTGAGGGTAGAACATCATCTATGCCCTCAATATTGTGGTGTGGTAGACCGCCGACGCATTATCGCCTTTCTACTTCTGACGATAAGCGAGCTGATTATCATACCTTATCATATTATGCTCTTTTTGCAGATCAAAGAACCTTATGGTTTAAGCCTCTGCTGTTTGCATTCCTTACTGTTCTGCATCATGCAGTTCCTGGTCTGGAAACGGAAGATTGCTTTCGTGAAGGGAATTTCTGCTCTTTATATTCTGATGTATGTCAAACTGGCTCTTGATAGTGTATTTTGTATCAATTTCGGTCTGGCTAATGATAATTTGAGCGTTATCTGCAATCTGTTTGTCATCTTCATATTGGCTATTACAGCGTTAAGCCAAACCTTGTATAAAACTTGCACCATCATCACGGTGGGTATGATACCGATATTGCTGATATACCTGTTCAATACTCCGCTTATGCTAGTTCTGTTCAGTATGAAGACTATTTTCCTGGGTTTCGTAATGCTGGTTTATGTGGCAGTATATAATATGAGTATTGTAACCAAGGGGTTGCGCCAGCCGAAACGGATGGCTCGGGTTGAAAACAAGGCGTTGAATATGCTTGCCGATTTGAAGGATAATCAACCGGAAGCAGCAGAAAGCCTGATGAAGCGTCTGACTCCTGATGTCCGGCAGAAGATTATTAACCATGCTTCTGAACATCTGTTTAATGAAGAATTGAATAGAGTGGCATGGGATCAGGTTTGTGATGGTCTTACGTTCAGCGAAAAGGAAATATGCAAACTGATTCTTCAGGGGCATACTTTAAAGGAAATTTGTGCAGAACTCAATAAGAGTGAATCAAATATCACCAGCCAGCGTTGCCATATTCGCAAAAAGATGAATTTGGACCGTCGCGATGATTTAAGGAGAACCTTGGAAGTAAGGTTCTATGATGCGCAGAAACAAGTACAAAAGTCAGAAGCCGAGAGCTCCTGACTTTTGTGGATATTCTTATTTCTTGATCATTATTCTTCCAATCTGAGGAATGCTTTCGGAAGATATTGGATGATGTCGCTGGCGATGAGGCTCTCTTTGCCCAGTTCTTTTGCTGCAAGATCGCCAGCCAGACCATGAAGATGCATACCCAAGCGACAGGCATCTTCCTGTTTGTATCCTCTTGCCAGAAGACCGGTGATGATACCAGTCAGCACATCACCGCTGCCTGCTGTCGCCATGCCGCTATTGCCCGTACTGCAGAAATCAATCTTTCCGTCAGGGTGGCAGAGTGCAGAATAATGTCCCTTTAATATAATGTATGCCTGAAGCCGTTCAGCCAGTTCGCTTGCCTTCATCAGTCTTTCGGTACAGCTACTGCTCGCATTGCCGGCAAGTCGGTCGAACTCCTTCGGATGAGGGGTCATGATGATGTTCTTTGGCAACTGCTGCATCCAGGCACGGTGGCTGGAAAGGATATTGAGCGCATCGGCATCGATGACGAGCGGACAGGTTGCACGGCGCAGTTGGGCGATGAGGGCGATGGCTGTTGTCTCGTTCTGTCCCAATCCAGGACCTACGCCTAGCGCATCGAACATCTCTGTATCTACCGGTTCGCTGAATATGGTTTCTTCTGCATCCATCTGCAGTACCGCTTCAGGTACCGAAATCTGCATGATTTCATAATTCCGCTTTGGGGTATGGGCTGTTACCTTGCCCGCACCGGTTCTCAGACAAGCCTTGGTGGCTAATACCGAAGCACCGCTCATGCCGTAACTTCCCGCTATGAGCAGCGCATTTCCCATGCTGCCTTTATGAGCAAAGTCGCTGCGCGATTTCAGGAGCGGACGGATGTCGTTCTCTTCGAGTATGCGGCACCGGCACTCCGTGTTCTGGATGAATTCCTGGGAAAGTCGGATGTCGAGAACGCGCAGTCTGCCCAGGTACTGCTGGTTATCCGCCATCAGCATCGAAAGTTTCTTCTGCTGCAGGGTAAGGGTCAGACTGGCACGGATGATATTGGCGTGGATATTATAGGAATTGTCCTCGGTCATCAGACCCGACGGGATGTCGATACTTACTACCTTGGCAGGACTCTGGTTGATATATTTCACCATTGCAGCAAATCCGCCTGCCAATGGCTTGTTGAGTCCGCTTCCGAAGAGACCATCCACCACCAGCGTTTCAGCATTGAGCTTAGGAGGGTCCAGGTTGGTGGTTATCTCTGTAAATTTCACTCTCTTTGCATCCAGCAGACGCTTCTTGTTGGCAAGACAGTCTGCCGACAGTTTATTCTGTACATTAAAGAGGTATACACTTACATCATATCCATCCTCGCTGAGCATTCTCGCCACAGCAAGCGCATCGCCGCCATTGTTTCCCGGACCGGCGAAAACAACTACTGGAGTGCGGTTAGCCCATTCCTCTTCTATGGCACGTGTCAGCGCTTTGGCTGCACGTTCCATCAGGTTGAGCGAACTGATAGGTTCGTGCTCAATGGTGTATTTATCCAACTCATGAATCTGAGCGCTTGTGAAAATCTTCATATTATCTGATAATCTTAGTATTATCTGCGCGAACTGTCGTGATAATTTGTCAACTCATGCAGATAAACGGTTATTTTCATGCAAAAGTACAAAAAATAGTTGATGAAAGCACGAAGTTTCATGTTTTTTTCGTAATTTTGCAGAAAATATTATTATAGAACAGACTATGGGCATAGTAAAGATCAAGGATAAGAGCTTCAAGACATCGATTCCTGAGGCTGAGATTCTGAAGAAAGTACAGGTCGTAGCCGACCGTATCAACCAGGATTATGCAGGCAAGAAACCTGTTTTCCTGGCAGTGTTGAATGGTGCGTTTATCTTCGCCGCCGATTTGATGCGTATGATTACGATACCGAGCGAAATATCTTTTGTGAAGTATGCTTCTTACGAAGGTACAAGCTCAACGGGCAGTATGAAGACTCTTATGGGTATCAACCAGGATTTGGAAGGCCGCGATGTGATTATCATTGAAGACATCGTAGACTCAGGCTTTACCATGGTTCACATGATAGATGAACTGAAGAAGAAAAATCCTGCCAGCATCGAAATTTGTTCGCTCCTCGTGAAACCGGGCAATCTGAAGGTTGACCTGGATATCAACTATACCGTCATGGAAATCCCTAACGATTTTATCGTTGGATATGGATTGGATTATGACCAAGAAGGCAGAAACCTCCGCGACATCTACACGATTGTAGAAGAATAGGGGGTGAGTCATGTGGGAGAAGATTAGTGGCTATTGCTTGGATATTCCTTTTTTGGGTACATACATTATTTTGGCTATGGTAGGAATTCCAGCTATAGTATTCTTGCTGTTTGTTATGACTCCTAAAGGAAAGCAATGGTTTAACAGTATAAACTAAGTTTCGAACAACTATATAAAACAAGGAGGGCATAGTATGGATGCATTATTCTTTTTAGGTGTTGTAACGGTTCTTTTTGGAATTGTCTTTGCTGTCCTTTTGTCTCCAAAGGGGCAGAAATGGGTTAATAAATATAGTTAAGTCTTCGACACAACATAAATATTTTATATATATATTAAGGTAAAAATGAAAAATATCGTAATTTTCGGCGCTCCAGGTGCAGGTAAAGGCACACAGAGCGACAAGATGATCGAGAAGTATGGTCTCGGTCACATTTCTACAGGTGACGTACTTCGTAACGAAATCAAGAACGGTACAGAACTTGGTAAGACAGCTAAGGGTTATATCGACAATGGTCAGTTGATTCCAGACGAGTTGATGATTGACATCCTCGCAAGTGTATACGATAGCTTCGGTAAGGATCACGCTGGTGTAATCTTCGACGGTTTCCCACGTACCACTCCACAGGCTGAGGCTCTGAAGAAGATGCTTTCTGAGCGTGGTCATAAGATTGCTGCGATGATTGAGTTGGCTGTTCCTGAGGATGAGCTGATGGCTCGCCTGATTAACCGCGGTAAGGAAAGCGGCCGTTCTGATGATAACGAGGAGACTATCAAGAAGCGTCTCAATGTTTATCATACACAGACTGCTCCGCTCATCGACTGGTATGAGAAGGAAGGCATTCATCACCACATCGAGGGTCTCGGTACTGTAGATGAGATCTTCGCTCGTGTTTGCAATGTAATCGACAACTTGTAATCAAGATAAAGAATCTTCCCCGCTATGGTGGGGAAGATTTATTCATTAAATAAAAAGAAAAGAATAAATGGCTGAATCCAATTTCGTAGACTACGTAAAGATACAATGCCGCTCTGGTAAGGGTGGCAAGGGCTCCATGCACCTGCGCCACGTAAAGTACCAGCCTAACGGCGGTCCTGACGGTGGCGACGGCGGACGTGGAGGAAGCATCTATCTCCGCGGCAACCATAACTACTGGACGTTGCTGCACCTCAAGTATCAGCGCCACTTCTTCGCCGAGCATGGTGGAAATGGTGGCCGTGATAAGTGTCATGGAACCGATGGCAAGGATATTTATATCGATGTGCCTTGCGGTACCGTGGTATATAATGCCGAAACAGGCAAGTTTGTATGCGATGTGGCTTATGACGGGCAGGAAGTTCTGCTCCTCAAGGGCGGTCGTGGCGGATTGGGCAATTTCCAGTTCCGTACCTCTACCAACCAGGCTCCTCGCTATGCACAGCCGGGCGAACCTATGCAGGAGATGACTATTATCATGGAGCTCAAGCTCCTTGCCGATGTAGGTCTCGTGGGCTTCCCTAATGCTGGTAAGTCAACTCTGCTGAGTGCCGTATCAAGTGCCCGTCCTAAGATTGCAAACTATCCGTTTACTACGCTCGAACCATCGCTGGGAATCGTAGATTATCGCGATCACCAGAGTTTTGTCATGGCTGATATTCCTGGCATCATCGAGG
>OLGZ01000235.1_pt1 | contig 50074 bp, 49 predicted proteins | sample 1605981 | NCBI WGS metagenome assembly OLGZ01 (sample SAMN03283291) | human gut metagenome | biome: human-associated habitat; material: feces | host: Homo sapiens | place: Peru | collected 2012 | reverse complement strand
ATCAATTAGTTTATACCACAATGCAACTGTAATTATCTTTTTCTTTTGTAACTCAAAATATACTTTTTCCCGTGGAATGCCTGTAATAAAAATAGGAAAATTCAACGGAATAACCCCCGCCGGCAATGCCGGAAGTATAGGGCGGTATAATGATGAATATTTATTGTAATGGTCCAAATAATACTTATAATTCTGGCAGCGTTTAGCCATTACGTCCCTTTGGGATGCGTTGGCAAAAATTGTTAAATCCTCCAACGCAATAGGATGCGAAGCCTCCACAGAAATTTTATTATTTAATAATAAAAAACCGCCAGCTTTACTCGGTAAAAATTTATGAATAGAAAACAAGGCAAAATCACCAAACTGCCCGATAGGTCGTCCATTTAAACAGGAATATAAAGAGTGTGCACAATCTTCTATCAGTAAAATACCTTTCTGCTGGCATATTTTTTTGATGGACACTATATTTTCTTGTGGAAATCCGAAATAATGGATTAAAAACACTGCCCGGATATGAGGATTTTGTATTTTTTTGATAAAATCCTCCATATCTACTTGTAAATTTTCTTGTAAATTATAGAATTGATAAGGAATCCGCAATGTACGGACAGGGTCAAACACTCCGCTGCCCTCCTTAACGGATTGCCCAATGTATGCGGGCATTAAAATGGTATCTTTGCAATCAGTACAAACCGCGTTTAATAATGACAGAAAAGCAGCCCGGGCCGAATTGAAATAAACCCGATGGAACTGAGCATTTTTGATATTTTTCGCTTCTTTTGTAATCATAGCAAAGTATAATTATCCAGCATTTTATTAATTTGCTCTTTGGAATTAAACATCATCACATCCACTATAGACAAGCCTTCCTCAAATGCAAAAGGTTGGCATTGGGAATACGGAGTCAAAATAGGTTGTTGAAAAAGCAACTTAATGCCTGCTTTTTCATACTTATCTCGATTAAAAAAATTCAGTCCGCCTGGCGGGTTGACGTATTCATCCACATTTCCAAGAGATTTGCAAATATTTAAGGCCCATTCATCAGGTGCGCGCGGCTGTTCTATCGTCAAATTCATTTCACTGAAAATATAACTTTCAAACGGGATGTCCAAGTATTCACACACTACTTTTAATATCTTATGATTCAAATGTGTAATACTCTTTGTTTGAATATCTAGCGCTTTTGTTATAACTTCCAATGTTTCCTTATAATATGGAGCTCTTTTTTTATACGAAGTCAGTTGCGAAAAAATTTTTTCCTTCCATGGTTCTTCCCGTATTTGAATATCTTTAATAAGGGTTTCCCGGGGATGTTTTTCCAAAGGCACCGCAATATACATCCACCCGCCGCCTTGTTTTAAGATTCTATTTCGTTCAATCCAACCATGTTTAATAAATTGTACTGGATCAAACAAAATAAACTTATCCGTATATTTAATCAAAGAAAAATATCCAATATAAGGAAAAAAATAAGGCTGCATTATACCGACTTTCATAATTTATAAATTCTCCAATATTATATGGGCAATACGTCTAACATCTGCAATTGCAAGGGCGGGATACAGAGGCAAACAAGCAATGCGAGAGCAGATATCTTCCGATACGGGACAATGCTGTTTCTCCTGCAAATAAGGCAATGTATTTAAGGATGGGTAAAAATAACGACGCGGGTAAATATCCTCTTTTTCTAATGCAGCAAAAACACGCAGAAGTTGCGCTTCATTCTTAAATAACACGGGATAATAAGCATAATTATATAGCAAATCTTTTTGCTCCATTGGACGACCTATTGCCCCGGCCAGTAGTTCATCATATTCGGCTGAGATACGTTTACGGGCTTGTACAATCTCGGTTAAGTGCGGCCATATAGCCAATCCCATAGCCGCATGAAACTCTGACTGTTTCCCATTTATTCCTAAGCACAAATGCGTGTTTCCGTTATGACCAAAGCGCTTGATTAAATCTAACTTTGTATTTACGATTTCATCACGCACAATACAGGCCCCGCCTTCCACCGTGTGGTACAATTTAGTGGCATGAAAAGACAGAGTGGATACATCTCCATAGCCACACAAAGATCGTCCTTTATAAACAGAGGCAAAGGCGTGGGCAGCATCATATATTACTTTCAAACCATGTTTTCTGGCAATATTCTCTATTTGTTCCGTATCGCATGCATATCCAAAAACATGCACTGGCATAATTGCACGCGTTTTGGACGTAATAGCGGCCTCTATTTTTGAAACGTCTATGGTAAAATTATGGGGTTCTATATCCACAAAAATGGGTTTACACCGCTGCCACAGAATAGAAGATGTCGTGGCTACATAACTAAACGGAGTGGTAATTATTTCCCCTTCTCTAATATCTAAGGCCTCTAAAGCCAATTGAAGGGCAATAGTTCCGTTGGTAACATATTGAAAATGCGGAACTTTTAAGAAAGATTGTATTTTCTCTTCTAATTCTCTTAGGCGAGGGCCTTGGTTCGTCAATTGACAGGCCTGAAAGATCTTTTCTACCTGGGAGGTATATTCATCTTGTGGTGGCAAGTAAGGTTTGGTAACAAAAATTTTACACATAATTAGATCTTCCCCAAATACCACTGAACGGTCTTTTTGATACCGGTCTCAAAGGTCTCTTGTGCCTTCCACCCTAACTGCGTTTCCAGTTTGGTAGCGTCAATGGCGTAGCGGCGGTCGTGCCCGGCGCGGTCTTTTACAAAACTGATTAAATGTGCATAGGGCCTTCCATCCTTCGCGGGGTGCAACTCATCCAACAGGGTGCAAATAGTATGTACAATTTGCAGGTTATTACGCTCATTGCGGCCACCAATGTTGTACGTCTCGCCCGCTTTGCCCTGTTGCCACACCAAGGCAATTCCCTTGCAATGATCCAACACATACAGCCAATCACGCACATTTTTTCCGTCGCCGTATATCGGAATATTTTCCCCTGCTAAGGCTTTTCGGATAATGGTGGGGATCAACTTTTCGCTGTGTTGTTTCGGACCGTAATTGTTGGAGCAATTACTGGTAGTCACGTTGAGACCATAGGTATGATGATAAGCCCGCACCAACAAATCACTAGACGCCTTGCTGGCAGAATACGGCGAGTTGGGCGCATAGGGCGTAGTTTCGGTAAAAAGTCCTGTTTTACCTAATGAGCCATACACCTCGTCTGTAGAAATATGGTGAAAGCGGCTCTTTTCATACCCGGCTTTCACTTGGCCGGGGGCAGTCATCCAATGTTTGCGGGCTGCTTCCAACAGTGTAAATGTGCCTTCTATATTCGTTTTGATAAATGGAAGTGGCCCCGTGATAGAGTTATCCACGTGGGACTCCGCCGCAAAGTGGAACACCCCGCAGATATCGTATTTTTCAAACAGGTTCTGCACCAGAGCAGCGTCGCAAATGTCGCCCTTTACAAAGGTGTAGCGCGGATTATTTTCGCACTCTTTTAAATTTTCTAAATTGCCCGCATAGGTCAACTTATCCAAATTGACCACACGATACTGCGGAAATGCCTCTAAAAAGTACGGGATAAAGTTGGAACCGATAAATCCCGCCCCACCGGTAATTAATATATTACTCATTAAAAAAATCCTCGTTTTTCTTCTTTTGGTATGGATAATAGATATTGTCCATACTCTGTACTCTTCATACATTCGCCACGCTTTATTACTTGTTCCAAAGTAATCCAGCCATTTTTGTAAGCAATTGCTTCTAAACACGCTATTTTAAGACCCTGGCGACTTTCTAGGGTCTCTACAAACATAGAGGCATTTAGCAAATCTGCATGCGTGCCAGTATCCAACCAAGCCATTCCTCGCCCCATAAACGATACGGATAGTTGTTTGTTTTTAAGATACCACTCGTTGACTGACGTGATTTCCAATTCGCCGCGGGCAGAGGGCTTTAAAGCCTTTGCGATATTGACCACTTGATTGTCATAAAAATATAACCCTGTAACAGCAAAATTTGACTTAGGATGAGTAGGCTTTTCTTCTATGGATATCACTTGATTGTGCTTGTCTAATTCCACAATGCCATATTGTGAGGCGTTTTTTACAGGATAAGCAAAAATTCGGGCTCCACTAGAAATTTGAGCCGCTTGTTGTAGTAACTGGGTCAGGTTACTACCGTAAAAGATATTGTCGCCCAAAATAAGGCACACGGAGTCCTGCCCGATGAATTTTTCGCCTAAAATAAAGGCTTGCGCCAACCCCTCTGGTTTGGGTTGTTCGCAATAAGAAAGTTGCAAGCCGTAAGCGGAACCATCGCCCAAAAGTTTTTGATAAAGAGGCAAATCAGTAGGAGTTGAGATGAGTAAAATTTCCCGTATACCCGCCAACATTAAAACAGATAAGGGATAATAAACCATCGGCTTGTCATAAATGGGAATGAGTTGCTTGGATACTCCAAAGGTTGCCGGATACAAGCGACTACCAGTTCCACCAGCCAAAATGATACCCTTCATATTCCACTCCTATAAACCGTGGGAAAAGGACTTGTGGAACTCTTGGCGGAGATATTCATAAGTCCCTTTCCCGTTCACACGCCGTGCTGTAGCGCATGAAAACGATGGAACCTATTGAATTTATTCACTAAGGAAGAAATGAAATGGAAGTAAACAAAAACGGCTGACTATAACAAGTCTCATCACAGTCTTGTCATAAACAGCCGTGGTTGCGCTCAAAGGATGTCCGCAACGCTCGGCAGAAGACAAAGGGCTCATGACTTCCCCTCATCTTCTGCCTAAACCAGCCGTTTTTGGACGTGATGAGAACTTTGGTTGCCCAAAGCCTTCCTATTCTTCAATAGGATTCCAAAAACAGAATAAATTGTAATTTTGCCACTCTATGTGGCTGTACTTTATACTCCTGTAAATATATCGCTTTATGGTAACATATTTACGCTTAATTGTACATATTTTATTTTCTTATATGCACATACGCCATTGTTGGATATAGGTGTTGAATACACCCAACTGATTGCTCCATACCACTTAAACGGCCCATAAGAAAATGGGCCGCTTGTTTCCTTGCGCCATCTTCGCGCGGAATGCGTATTTCCCCGCCGTCCAAGATATTAAGCAAGTACAATAAACGATTTAATTTTTTAAGGTTTTTCGGTTGCATAATAACAAATCCTTTTGGTACAAGTCGGTCATTTAGGACATACTTTCATCCGTTGCCCTATTCCAACGTCTCACTTGCCAATATATAATGCGTATTTCGCCCAGCCCCCAACTGTTTTAATATCCCCCTTCGTTGCAAATCGGCAATATCACGGCTAGCGCTATCTTGTGAACATTTACAAATAATAGCCCATTTGGTGCTGGTTAAATGCCCCTTAACCCCATCAAAAAGCATATTGAGCATTTTGCTTTGGCGTTCATTAAAGGATTCATTCTGATGTTTCCCCCAAAACTTTGCTTTATCCAAAGTTGTTTTCAGCAATACATCCGCATTTTTAATGGCTTTCTCCAAGGTTTCCAAAAAACAGACCAACCACTCTGTAATGTCCAAATCCCCACGCTGCGTAATTTCCAACTGCTTATAATACATTTTACGTTCTTTTTCTATAGCGGAAGACATAGAATAAAATTGGGTTGGACTATTTTCGCTTCGGGCAAGCAGAAGTTCTGTCAAGGCTCGGGCAATACGGCCGTTGCCGTCATCAAAAGGATGTAAAATAACAAACCATAAATGGGTAATTCCGGCTTTAATCACATTATCAGTTTTGTCATTATTCACAAAATCAAACAGTTTTTCCATTTCACCGTCTAAAACACTCGCATCTGGCGCTTGATAATGCATTTTTTCCATTTCCATAGAGCCGGACACTACTTGCATAGGCCCGAGTTTATCATCCCGGTAACACCCCGTTTGGATAGCATACCAACCGCTTTTCCAGTTAGGGAACATATTCTTATGCCAAGCGCATAAACGTTTTTTATTTACCGGAGCATTATAGTATTGGGTGGCATCCAACATCATATCTACCGTTCCTTCAATATCTCGGGATACTGGGATATCTTCCGCAGGCATTCCCAATTTTCGGGCAATAGAGGAACGGACTTGTTGGACATTTAACAGTTGGCCTTCAATTTGGTTGGATTTCAAAATTTCTTCCGTTAAGGACTGAAGTTGCGCATTTCCTTTTATTTCAAACCCTAAATTTTGCATTTTCCCGAGCAATAACCCCTGTGCCCATCTAACCTGAGTAAGCAGAGTCAACACGCGGGTTTTATCCCATATAAAATGGGGCCAATTTTCATTTTGATAAATATACATAACAAACTCCGCATAATATACGCACTTTTTGCGGAGATTATGTGGATTTTTTAAATGGCTAGGCAAATATTTTTATTTTTTTGAACTGTTCGGAGTTTCCGAACAATTCCCACCAAGAAAATTTTTTTCTCTACCCTTTCCCTGCTTTAGCCTGTTTTTTCCCTGTTATCCATTTTAGGGAATTGGGGGTGTTTTTATCTAAATTTCTCCGACGAGGCATTTTATTGGGATATATCTCCAAAATCCGCAAAACTATCCCAAAATGGGCAAAATTCCCTGTTTTTACCCTGATAAACAGGGAAGGCAATGTCTAGGTTTTAGAGAGAGGAAACCATCACGCACGGCTGCCCCATTTCTATTTTCCCCGCCCAAGAGACGGGGATTTTTTGTGTTTTGTTGTATCTTTCCTCGTCGAGAAACTTCTTACTTTTTCATCAGTCATCGTCTTAGAGTGCTTTATCTCTTGGCAAAGATACGGATAATTGAGCACTAGTTCTCCGACGGCAAAAATCGCAGGATCCACTTTTTAGAATTAAACAAAGACTATTACTACTCCCGAAACAGGAAACGCCTATCTTTAATCTACTAAAACTTTTTCTTCTAACCCCTGTAACGTACACGTTTGCCATAGCTGCTGTGTAGGAATTTGGCCTGCTGTAATATAGCGAGGTTTACCTAACATTTTTTCAAGTGCTTTGTGAATATCAATAAAGTGTGCCGCCCCCATTTCACTAAATACGACCTGATACTGATTAAGTGCAGCTGCTATGTTTTCCAACATAAACACGCTACGCACATCAGATTGCCCGTGCATAATTTTGTAGAAAGGAGTAACACGCACCCACTCTTTGGGATATACTTCCATTAGATCCATATAAAACGGAATAAAATCCGTTGTATTAAAATCCTTCTGATAGTGTTGGTTAAAATAAGCAAGCAATCCTTCTTCGGTAAATAATTCTCCCCACGCTGGATTGTGTACAGTACGTTTATAATCTTTGATTTCTTGTGCAGCATTGGTTTGTTTTCCCTCGTATTTGGCAAAACCATATGCATTGCGGATGATCCAAAACATTTGGAAGTCATCGTATGAAAATCCATGCTTTTTAGCATACTTCCATTGGGTTTCTAAATCAGCATCCGTACGAACAAGCGGGATATTGTGTTTTGCACTCCATGCGGCTGTATAAGCATCTTCATGTTCATTGCAATTACCCAGAGGAAAACCCGGCTCCCTTTCAATCAAAGCCACATTCGGGATATATTCACTAAATGCGTACTGTACGGCGGGCAAAGATTGCGGCCCGTGTGAAGCGGCCAGTAGCACAAGTGTTTTTTTACCCTTTTGATAAACAGCCAGAAAAGGCGGCCTTACTTTATCATAAAAGGCACGTGCCTCTTGTGGTGTGGGGTCTACTACTAAACTGGTATCTGCTACAAATGTTGGGGTAAATACAGACACGCACGAGGCACAAAATAATGACAGCAATAAAAGGATATTACGTTTCATGTTTTGGTTACTCCTTAAATGAATTGACATGTAACCCAATTTACGATATTTCCGTGAGGTATGTTAGTGCATAAAGGTATTGTACAATATCCTAATACTTAATCTTAAAATAATCCAGTACCGCTTTCATTTGGTCTTGCGCTGATAAACAGGTATCTATTAAACGTTCGTGGTTGTGGGGCCACTCGTTAAGACCTTTATAATAGAACATCTTTATATTGTCTGCAATGATAAACGGCACAATGTTATTACGCAGACACTCTTTGAACAAAATAAGCCGCCCAATACGGCCGTTCCCGTCTTGGAAAGGATGTATGGCTTCAAACTGGTAATGGAAATCCAATAGTTCTTCAAATGTGTGTTTATCTTTGTGGTTATACTTTGTGATTAACTCTTTCATTTTGGCCGCTACGTGTTCCGGGCTCATAGTGTGATGTCCGCCCACTTCATTGGCTTGGCGTTTATAGTCGCCCACCGCAAACCACGCCTTGCGGCTATCGGAAGTACCGTTTTTAAGCACACCATGTAATTCTTTTATAAAGCGCTCGCTGGGTTTATAATTGGCATTTTCAATAACCATATCAATACACTTGAAATGATTAGCCGTTTCTACAATATCATCCACTTTGACCGCATTATCTTCCACGCCTATGGTATTAGTTTCAAAGATATAGCGCGTTTGTTCATGCGAAAGTTGGCTTCCCTCTATATGATTAGAATTATAAGTAAGGTCAATTTGTATTTTGTGATAAAAGCCACCGTGTTGTTTAGCCGCTTGTTCGGCCTTTAATACTTGTAGTACGGTATTAGCCACCTTGCGTGGCTTGGGTTTGCGGGTCGGCTTTGTGGCATCTTCTGGGATATTCCAAGTCTTGCCTGTTAAAAACGCACCAGGGATACGACCCAGCATGCAATAATTCCGCACGCTACGCTGCGATAATTTCCATTTTTTAGCTGCTTGTGCTACTGATATATATGCCATAAAGTTTCCCGCCTTTATTAGTAGTATAATTCATTATCGGCAATAAATCAAGAGATATATTACAAACAAATAATCATATCTTGCCGATACAGGCACTATCCAATAAAATTTTGTCTCTGTGATTTTTTCTGCGGGTACCCATACCGACGATTTTCTTCAAGCCCACACAGGGCGTTTTTGGCGCCACAATCTGCACACACATGGGGATATTTGCAAGAGGTCATGGATTCGAGGCCTATTTGAACCGCCATTTAAAAAGGCACTCTGTATGGGGTGCCTTTTTGTTGGCTTATTGGGTGCACGTCCGACGGAGCGCGGCGGCGATTTTTATCTATTCGGGTCTTGGAGTAGTATTTAAGGGACGAAATAATGCCCGTTTCCGGGCCTTGTTCTCTAACGGGGAATTTGAGAGGATCGTGATTCGGGATTATAATTCCCAAAACTATCAGATATATTTTATATAGTAAAATAAATTTAATAAATACGTTGATACAGTACAAGGCATATCCATGACTGGAATTTGTAAATTTTGTGGACAAACGAAAACAATTATTCAATCTCATATTATTCCCAAAAGCTTTTATCAACTTAAAAAACAAGAAAGATATGAGGGAGTTGAACCACATAAATTGTTTTTAGATACAGTTCATTTTCAAAATGGACATAAAGAACCTCTATTATGCAAAGAATGCGATAATAAACTAGGCTATCTCGATCATTACGCCTATCGTTTTCTTTTTGACGAGGTTCCGCAATTACATTTTAATACGACTCTACTACCTGGCATATTCACTGCACACCTAGATGCTAAAGAATTTAACTACAACAACTTAAAACGTTTTTTTATTTCCCTAGTTTGGAGAGCTTCTATTTGCCAACTAATCCCCTCGTCATTAGGAGCATATGAGAAAACCGCATTTAAAATATTAAAAAATGAAATGAACGATGCGGAAACATTATTTGTTCCACTGATTTATCGAAAAGAAAATAACCACGTTGTCGATTGTATTATTGGCATCTATGAACGAAATTTTGCTGGATATAATCAGTTTTGCTTTAGATTTCCCAATTATGATGTCATGATTTTAACTGATTTAGACACCATCAAGGATAGATTACAAAAACAACAATTACAAGAGATGTTTTCTCATAAGGGGATTATAATCCATAAATTGATTACCCCAACGCCACTTGATTTTAAATATGCCTATATTATGACAGAAATGCACAAGAAATACCCCAAACATCCTTAATTATGAAAAAGAACAGTTAAAGGCTCCACTCCTTTTCCTGCCCCGCAAAATTCACTTGGTTTTCGGTTAAATTCATAATTTTGCACAAAATGAAATTATATTACATTGACTCCTTTCTTTTTATTCAAACATTTTAATATAATATGATTACAGAATTTAAATGTTATATCCTTAAAATATGTCATGCAAAGATTTATTAGACAATCCCGTTTTATACTACCAAGGCCAATATATCTGCCCTAACTGTGTTTATCAAGCAGATTTACAAAAATTTGTACAATATCATATCGGTGAAAAAAATTGCTGTTCTATTTGTAACAAATACTGTAAAGTAATGCCTTTAGATGAATTTTTGGCTTATGTGAAAAATTGCATAATTTCTCATTACGATGATGCGGCCAACTTTATGCCTCATGACAGCAGAGAAGGCGGATATATGGGTGGCCAAACATACGATACATATGATCTTATAAAAGATGCACTTTTTAGTGAGGAAAGCCTTCAACTCCAAGATATATTACAAAATTACCTTGGCGATAAAATATGGGGAGATACCTATGCCGATAGCAATGCCGCCGAACCTTTATGGAATGCATGGGAACATTTTAAAAATATTGCTATTAAACAATACCGCTATACGTTTCTTGCACTACAAATGCACCCCACCCCCAATCAATTTACAGCAGCTAATTCATCTTCGCCCAAAGATACGTTATCAATGTTACAAAGCCTCATACAAGAATACCAACTTTTTACTAAAATTCCTTTCGGTACTATTTTTTATAGGGCAAGAGTGTTAGGCAACGGTTCCCCTTGTACCATCCACCAATTATGCCCCCCGCCTGCAAAATTAACCCCTGCTGGGAGGATGAACTCTGTTGGTATTAGTTTGTTTTATTGCTCGGCTGATAAAGATACCTGTCTCCATGAAATTAATACCCCTTTAATACAACAAAATCGTGTTGTAGCACATTTTAAAAATTTAAGGGAACTTATTGTTTTAGATTTAACAAATTTGCCTTCTCTACCTTCTATTTTTTCTGAGAAGAAAGACGAACGCCCCACCTTACAATTTTTACATGGTTTTGCGCAGGAAATTTCCGAGCCATTGCCAAAAGACGATAACCTTAAATTACAATATATTCCCACGCAGATACTGACTGAATACTTTCGATACTTCGTCACTGAAAGTAATCATAAAAAGCTGGATGGGATTTGTTATCAAAGTGCAGTCCATCCTTCCGGGAAAAACTATGCTCTTTTCTTTGACCAAAACGATTTTAAAGATGTAAATTACGAGAATGTTTCATCACACTCAAAAACGCCATCGTTCGAATTAGTCGAAACAGAGATGAATCCTCTCTGCCTAAAGAATGACTATTTCTAACTATAATAAAATATGACGGAAATAGATTTTCCTTCTGAACTAAAAGTTAAGTTTTCTCAACTTGCCATTTGTCCGGCTTTTGTAACAGCGGCAACCAATATCATCTTGGAAGAAGCTTTAGTATCTTATTCAAGTACCCCCAACCCCATAGTTTCTTTTGAACTAAGTTTGTTATATTTCTTAATTTCTAAGCAATCTACTTTATATACTTCTACATTTTCCATAGACGACATCAAAACTATGGAAAGACAAATTCGGGAATTGTTACAAAAATTATATCTTTCTCTTACGAGTCCATTCTTAAAAACAGGGTCTAGTAAAACCCAAGATCCTATTGAGCGTTTAGAAACTGATATTCATTCGCCTAGTAACTTAACGGCTACTTTCTTATATAGCGGGGACGAAGCGTATCCTCCCCAGTATTTTTCACTAATACCGAAAAGATATGCCAAAGATGAAGATTGGTTAAGAAAAAATATAGACTTAAATACAGAAGACATGTTAAACTGTGCTGATTATTTAATTTCCCAGCTAGATAATTCTTTAAGTTCTGCTACGCCCCCCACATTGGCGGACCTATTCATTAACATACAAACTTTACCGACGGAATTATCCGCTAGTATGCCTATTTTTATTCAACGGTTTGCTACTCCTCTTAATAATCCTGAAAAATTATCTTTAAAAAACATACTACTTTTTGAATCTAAACCTATTATCCAAATTGATAAAAACACACTATTGCTCCCGCCAATCGATATTCTTCTACGGGCAATATGCGAATCTCCGCTGTACTGGATGTTAGAAGATAAAGCCTATGCTGCAACCGCATGGCAGCACCGCGGAGAAACTTCCGAAGATATTGTTTTTAAATGGATAAGTTTTATGTTTGGAGAAGAATGCGTTTTTAAGGATGTTCTAGTCCAACAACACGGCCAGCATATAACAGATATAGACGTACTCGCCTTTTTTCAAAACAAAGCATTGATTTTTCAAATTAAATCAAAAAAAGCGACGCTAAAAGCCAAATTGGGGGATATAGAGTCCTATAAAAATGATTTTCAAAAATCTATTCAAGCGGCATATAACCAATCTATGGCATCTGTTAAAGCGATAAAAAATAAAATTTGCCATTTTTTTGTGAACAACCAAGAACTTACCATTCCCCAGGAAACACAAGATTGCTTTATTTTTTGTATCACGACAGAGCAATTTAAAACTTTACCATTCCGATTAGATGATTTTTTACAAAAGGATAATGAATATCCGGATATTCCGGTAATTGCTATAAGTTTGTTTGATTTACAAATATTAACTTTATATCTCTACAATGCATACGATTTCTTATACTACTTACATCGAAGGAAACTTGCCATTGGGCATATACAATTTTCGGAAGAGATTAATATTTTAATTGCATTTTTATACGGTATGTTAGTATTTCCAAAAAACGGGAAATCCGTTTTTCTTAATTATTTTACAGAAGAATTAAATCCCGATTTTAATCCATGGCCAACTAAGGAAATAATAGATGCCAGATATCGATGGAAGAACAAAAACAAAGAAGAAATCGTGCGTTCTATAGAACAATGGTCTCATCCCGCTACTAACGATTTAATTTCGCTAATTTACGATAACTATAAAGATTTTTCTATTCAGAAATTACACGCATATCAAAACCGCGTATATTTGATTTACTAAAAACCCCATCAATCCTTTTGGAAGTAATTCCTTGTTTTGAACATAAAATAGGTAGAAACAAACTGTGTCCCTGCCGTTCCGGCCTGAAATATAAGCGCTGTTGTGGGAAATAATAGATCTTTCAATTATAACGAGATAAAACAACTTCATAATCATATATAACCTCACACTTTCTCTTAAAATAGATACCGAGATTAGTATTATTTAGTGATCATAACATTCATATGGCGAGTCCTGTCCGGTCCACCATTTTTTAAGGCACTCCGCACGGGGTGCCTTTTTTGTTGGACAAATTTTCCCATCCTCGTCGGAGTTTTTGGATAATTTTTATCTATCCAGGTCATAGAGTGCTTTCATGGGGGCACAAAAAAGGCCCATTTCGGGCCTTTTTCTCTAACTGAGAATTTTGCAGGATCCGAAATTAGGGCAATTTATCAGGGTCTCCTTGAGAGTAAATGACACTAAAATCCTTACATTTGCGACGTTTTTGATCCAAAGCACTTAAAGAGAACTTATCACAAGGCTCGAAAATATCTAATCCTCTCCCTAATGAAATAATCCATCCAGTATCTGTTTTAATACATCTATCGTGGAATTCATTGAATTCATAAGTAAAATTTATACCTACATTACCCACATCCGATTTTATTGCTTCCAAATCCTCCAGCAACCTATTCATCTTCTCTTCAGTCTCATCTTTCGTGGTAATTAAATGGACGTCAAGCCCTTCAACTGGGCGTGTTTTTTCAAGCATAGAGAAAAATTCCACTAAATTTTTTATCTGCCAAAATGTTCGAATATATGGGTCTTCTATAACGATTTTGTTGGCTTCTTTTAAATAATCAGCAAATAATGTCTCGTACGAAATACCTGTTTGCCCCATACGCACAGGTAATCGTTTTTCTTGCAATACTATTTTTTTCTTTTCCACATTAGGAGCTTTAGATTCTTGCTCTTTTTGGACTATTTCAGCATTTTGACTCGAAGGCAACACCAAAGGAGCAAGATGCTCAAAATTAACACATTCTAATGTTTCTATTTCTGTTTTTTCTCCGCTTTTTAAATTAATATATTGAAATACTGCCGGTTCTAATTTAAATGTCCCGTCTATAATATAAAGTTGCTCTTTTACACGCTTGCGTCCTTCCGCGGCAAAATCTACCAATTCATAGGCCTCTTCATCAGTAATGTTTCCGTCGGGATACAATAATTTTATCATTCCAGAAAATGTTTTACGGATTGCCAAATGATCTCTTTCCGATAGCGAAGAGTCAAATTTAGCATATTTTTGGAGCCAATTAGTTAAATCTTGGTTTCTAAATTCATGGAGCACTGCGGCAATATAATCTGTAATTAGACCATACCCATGGGAAAAACTGCCTTTTTTCAGCATTCTTATTTCCCAACCGGGATTATACAAATGAATACGATCTAAGAAAGCGCCTTTAATAAATGCAGCAGGAATAGACTCAAACAAATGAGTATTTTTTAACATGTAAGGAACAGTATGCTTCGTGTTACCGACAAAAACCATTGAAGCACTCGCTTCATGCGTTGACTTTCCTCTGTTAAATGCCTTATTGGCAAGATAGTTTTGCATTGTATCTATAAGAACCGCATCTATAGAACGTCCTTTCTGTTGTTCAAATTCATCCCAAGCCACAAGATCCCAATATCCAACTAACCCAAGGATTTCGCGATTACCGCTCATTTTGACGAACAATCGAGCGCTTGTCACATCTCCCCCACTGACTAGCACCCCATTCGGTGACAAATCTTGGAAAACATGAGATTTCCCGGTTCCCTTAGGTCCAAGTTCTACAAAATTAAAGTTATTTTCTACAAAAGGTAGAAGACGGGCCAACGTAATGAACTTTTCTCTTCTATTTAATTCTTCTGGATTTAATCCCATTGTATGGATTAGAAAATCAATCCATTCTTCGGTGGTAAAATTCTTTCTTTGAGCAATATAATATTCCAAATCGATATTAGAAATTTGAATTGGCTTTAATGTCTGAATATCCCAACGAACACGTACATCTTCCCCGCTGATGTATCCTAATGAAACAATACACCAAACTCCATTCCCAGAAAGCAATTTTGGATTTTCTTGTACGTACTTTGCCCCTATTGGGACTCCTGATAAGCCTAAGTTAGCAAAAGATGCTTGATATTCGTCTGATTTTTCATTCAAAAAAACATTTACCTTATCAATAATCTTATATTTACCACAATCATGGATCTTGCCTTTAACCGCCTCAGCATCGGCTCTATGAACATAGTTTTCCTGTATTATCTGTTTTACCTGTTCCACTCCCTCTTTAATGACCTGTTCATCATCACTAGCACAGTACTGACTTAATAAATACTCCAATACAAAGGTAGGAACAGGCAGTCCACCTTTTATTAAAAAAGCCAAATCTTTGCGAACCACTTTTCCATCAAAACACTTCATTATTTTTTCTTGTAATGACATATAATCTCCTAAAAATCTCTCTCTATCAGAGTGTTATTCTTTACATTCTGTTTGATCAGAGGATTAAGCATATCATTTTCATCATAAATACGCAGCTCCATGATACTAGTATTAACGGATGTATTGAGAACAAGCTCCACTTCCAAAATACGACTAGCAGGCGTTGAATCTGTACTATTTAGGAATAGTTTTTTTAATGTCGTGACAGGTTTGTCATTAACATAAACAGCACATACAATATGACGTGGTGTTTTTTCCATAGATACCACATCACTTTGAATAATTTGGAATTTCAAGCTACTAGAAACCATCTTCAAATCCGTAGAAATCAATGTAACCCCTACTTTTTCCTTGATCTCTACTCGTTTATGCTTGCTGTGAAGAACAGGGATAATCATCTCTTGCAACGAAACCCCTCCATGAGCAAAATCATACCCACCACCAGGAGCATTAAAACGATTAGTCCCAAAAGGAACCGCTACATAACAGTCCCCTTTCATGGCAGATACTTCGTTTAATGGGAATTTTACTACATTCATAATAGGATCATTAGAGGTTGTCAAATAATAGCGGGTTTTCTGTTCCAATACATTTTCAGTTACAATTTGTTTGTCTTTGTCGGCAAACACGATATCATTATAAAGAAAGCCATGGTCGGCGGTTAATACCACATCCGTCACATGCATAGTGGAATGTAATTTTGTAATCAGATCTCTAAGTTGCGCAATAGCTTCTTGGCAAGTCCTCGTTAATTCTCTAGCAGTGGCATCATGCCCCCCCTTATCGAGAGTATTGTGAAAAATATATACGAGAGGATTCTTACAGATTTCTCGCTTTTCTTCTCTGGTTTTTTGATCCCAGTCGTTGTAATCAACACATACAGCCCCGTTAACATATTTGTTTAGATGTTGCATCCGTTTGGTCACTGTATTAAGAACTTGTCCATCTACCGCCATGTCTGTGCCCTGTAGTTCAAGGGTTTGATGAGGCAGAAGTGCCGGCTTAGTATATTTCGTTTCAGTGGGCAACATTGCAACAGCATAATGCAATTCTGCTATATTTTTTTCTTGGGACAGCTCGCGATTTAACAACTCTACTGCTAGTTCATAACGGAATGCATCACTTATAATAAAAACTTGTTTTACTCCTGTATTGCGTTCTTGAGCGTAAATATCCTGTTGTTTAGGTAATATTCCCAATGATTTATAAGTGTTTCCTTTCTCACTCCAGCATCTCAACCACTCTCTGTTTAATTCCTGACAATAATAGGCATAATCTGCATCTAAATCTCTTTTAGCAGAAGATAAACTTTCATTAAAAGAGTCATTTTCTACATTTATTTGAAAATAATATTCTAAACTCTGCCGGTAGTACATATCCAACAAATAATATTCTTCTTGATAAAGTTTAATGTACTCCTGTGGGGTGGATTTCACAAAAGATGTTATTTGTTTGCGTCTATCATAATATTTTGCCAGTCTAATCACATATTCTATAGCTGGTGCAAGTGACGACTCCTGCTGTTTTAGACGCAAGTTTTGCATATTCTCATGCAGGACAACAGGATCCGTCACAGAAATATCTTCCAGCGCTTTTTGAACAATTTGAATACAAAGAGAATCGGGCACATAGAAATAATCTGCCTCTATCCCATAGGCACGAACAATCTCTTCCACATGTATATCTGCCCCTACAACATCCAAAACCTGCAAAAATCTTCCCCGTTTGGCCGGCAGTTGATTTAACCCGGTCGAAAGCAACTTTTGCATAGATTCCAATTGTACGGAATTATTAATCTTGTAATCTTTGTAGTTGTCAGAGGCAACCGCCACCAAATTGGGGGTTATCAGATTATACTTAAAGCACTCCACTATTTTCTTCATTTTAGAAAGGGAATTTTCGTCATACGAAAAGCCAAAAACTCTCTTTAATTGTTCCTGTAATGATTCTTTAGCATCCTGGTTTTTACACAAAGCCACATAAAAACCAGTCTCTTTCTTCTTTTCTTCCGGTAGAGCAAGCATCATAAGGCGAATAATAATCTCATTCCATTCGAGCAACTTGCTCTCCCCCATATAGGTGCAAATAAACCCTCTATTAGCCACATCTATGCTAAAGGCATCTGAAGTATAGTAATCGTGTAAAATTTTGTCTATTTTGGCTAATTGTAGTTCGCCGATATGTCGCCGGACATAGGAACCGAACTTTTCGGCACTTAGTCTATATTGTTGCAGGAAAGCCTCGTAATCCTCTGCCTTATACTCCATATTAGCAGCCAACTCACCGGCAAGCGGGAACTTACTCAAATTGCTAGGACGAATAAAATCAAACAATAATACTACTTTTTGATCTTTCCACTCATGTTCCAATGCATATTTAGTCCTAAACCACGCGCCATCAAAGAAAACAGCTTTATAGCCTTCTGGCCATTCAACCTCAGCTAATTCAGCACAGATCATAGGGTCAAATACAAAAAGGACCTTTAGTTCGGGATTTCTGTCAAAATAGTTATATATATTTGTTTGAATACTCATGGTTTATTTTTTCTCTGCTTTCTTTATTTTAGCAAGTACATCTTCAAATTTGGCATAATTTACCACTACGCCGTCATCCAAATCGAATGCAATCTGTCTATCGGCTACTTGGTGCAACCGATCATGATACTCCTGACACTCTACTAAATCTTTTTCAAACTTAGTTTTTAAGCGGCGTTCGCGGCTATTCAATTCAGCTGCACGGCTTTCTAATTCTGCCAGGCGGGTAGTTAAATATTCTATATGCGGCAATAAATAGCGTGTACGCACTTGCTCCGCTGTATATGGGTTCATGCGATGCATATACACTAAACATTGGAAAGCACCCTTATCAGAGCGGAATAGCCAGTAAATAGGCCTATTTTGGTAACGTTTTAAGTGATCTTTCCACAAGTCCTTCACAAAATAGGTTTCTATATCTTTGCCGAGAACAGATTCTATAAAATTAAGATTTTCCGTTAGGTTTTCGGCTCCAAACGCCACTTTAAGGAAATGCTTAAAACATTCGGTGGCATTGTCAGAGAAGGCACTATCCCGCGTCATTAATGGCAAAATAGCATCTTTGTCTATACCAAACGATTGACCGTTATAAGAATAGGTAGATATTTCTTCGTCTGTTGGGTTGGGATGTGCAATGTGCAATCCCGGTTTATCTAAGCGGTAACGCCCCATCATACAACCTACTGCATAGGATATAAGTTGTTTTACAATTTCGTCTTTATTCCACTTTAGCTCATTATTTTCTATAGAGATCTCACCTTGTTGAAGAATAGTTACCTCATCTAGTGGCACATCAGGGATCAGTTCGTCCTGTAAGCCGTAAATACCAATAAATTGGCGGTTGAGTTCCTCTTCGTTTTTATGGAGTGTTAAAAACTTATCTGCCCAGTATTTTTGATACTCTTCCGTCAATTTTTCCAAAGAATCTGAGGAATGTTCCTTACTCAAACGCAACAATTCATTCTCTTGGAAATCCCACGAAGTTTCATGCGCATCCCAGTCTCCTTTAGAGATTTCAACATTGTTTTCTACTAAAGAAGTTACCTCGTTGGTCATTTCCTTGATTAATGGGAGGGCCAAAACATCGCCTCCCGTTGTATTAATTGTTGGATTGAATAATTTTAGTAAAAATCTGGCAACCTGACTATTTAGAAAACCCAATGTATAATAATCATAAGAGAAATCAGCATTAAATATTGTCGGCGAACCAGAACTATGTATTAGTTCTTCGCTCTTAATACTAAAACCCGCTATTGACGAAGATATAAGATTCCATGTTATACCCTTCTTCCCCCAAAACTTAGAATTTAACAATCCCCCATGAGAATTGTAAAATTCCCTAGCTTGTTCTGACCAATCTACGACATACCATTCAATCGCATAATACTTTCTAATACCACCAGCGTTTGCGTATTTATGCCATCTATCTGAATTCTTACTAATTTCCCAAAAAAATCTAACATATCTGTCGTTGTCATGAGTTTTATTCCTTCCTCCGGATATAAACCCATTTTGTTCAATATTTCTCTCATCGAAGATAGAAGTACTCGTCAGCCAATATCCGATAGGACAACCGGGTATTTTTTCAAAATTTCTTTGATTGACATTTGGATAATATATCTGTTGTCCATTTTCGTTATAAGAAATATCAGATACACTCTTGTCATAATCTTCAAAAAAATATTTAAAATTATGCTTAGATAATGTTTTCTCAAAAAGTAATTTAAGATGCTCCTGAGCAAATTCCTGAAAAGTCCTCTTTATTAGACGAAAATAAGTTCCCGTTGACAGTTTCTCACTTGTTCCATTAGTAATAACCACAGAGGATGATCCAAAATCAGCTCCAAACACGCCACGACTTAGATGCAATAATGAATCAATAGTCTGTCTTTTAATAATATGAACTCTTAAAGATTCAAATCCGTTAAGAAACATCCAGGATGGAGGGACAATAAAAGAATATTTCCCGTCGTGTTCTAGATGATTAGGCATCATCTCTATAAATACAGTGGCTAGATCCCCTTTACCTGCAGGATAATTTTTATTAACATATGAAATCAAATTCGCATTCATATCACCACTACCCATATATGGTGGATTCATTACTAGAGCAGCATATTTGTCTGTTAAAGCCAAAATCACCTCAAAAGCGGACAAAAGGGTTCCCATTTCACGGCTAACAATTTTTCCTTTCCATTCTTGGTACCGCATAACAATAGCCGTACGGGTGGAGTCCGATAGTTCAAACCGCATAATAGAGCCCAAATTCTTCCCCTGTTCAAGCAATTTCAGAGCTGCTATTGTTTCCTTTAGGGTGGTCTCATTCGCTCCGGCAAAAAATTCGTTCAATATAGTTGGCAAGTTGTCTTTAGCATTAAGTTCAATTACAAGGTCCGCTACATGCATATCCAATACATGGGGCAATGTTTGGGCATCTAAGAAGGATTTATCTTTTTGACAGGCTTTTAACAGGAGTGCAAACATGGCCAATTGTTTGGCCCGTGTATCTAAATCTATCCCCAACAAATTGTATTCAAAAATCTCCTTAATGGCCTGGCGGCGATTATATCCTTCCTCAATGTAAATGGAAAGCAATAAATCAAAAGCTTCGTTTAATATGTGGCCCGATCCGCACGCTAAATCGGCAATTGTCAGTTGATGTACATCTGTATAGCGGAAAATCAACCCCTCAGGGCTAGGAGTGGCCGGTTCCACCAAATATTTCATTTGGGATTTGATATTCTGCGCGTTGGGATTGTTGTCTAAATAGATTCGCCCCAACGTATTTTGAACCATGTATTTTACAATCCAATTTGGAGTAAAGATTTGGGTGGCTGCCGGAATATCTTCCGGTTTACGTTTTTGCTTAGAAGCAAAAACTTTGTCTTTCTTCTCTGAAATATAGAACTGATATAGCCAGCCTATCAGTTCACTCTGTTTATAATCTTCATCCGTAATAAAAGTAGTGTTGTTAAGCAAATCCACGAAACCATTTGCCGCTAAAATATTAATGGGCAATAGCAATTCCGTATAATCATTAATATCCCCAAAACAAGCCGCTAACACGGGATTATTTCGGCAATAATTCACTATCAGTAGTCCAAATTGTTCCGTTGTTTTGGTATCGTCATCCAGCAATTGATCAAGTTGTTTACGGTCGTAGGCTGTCATTTGCGGATAAATACCGCGACGGGCATCCGCTACAATGCGCGGGATATGCAAAGACGGATTGGGATATGCCAAAACGGGCTCTATCAGGTTATTTTTCATTAAAATACGAATAGCCACCAAACGGTTAAACCAAGTGTAAGCGGCTTCCTCGCATACCTGTGCAATACCCTTTTCTGTTACGTGAGTATGTAGCGACTGCCATTTGTCGTAAAAGGGAACGTCTTCAATAACTTGCCCCATGAATACAACATGATCTTGTCCCTTTATAGGCATCTTATCTGCCGGCACATGACCGCTAGCATCAAAACCCAAGGAAGATATTTTATTTTGTATTCCCTGTTTCAGTATTGTCCTTGCTTGTTGAGCAAATTTTTTTATCTGACTAGTTTCCATAATTTTACGAAATGATTATCTTATCCCCTTTGGAAATATGCTCCATTAATTGCCCTTTTAATTGCTTTAGATAGGCATCCACTTCTTTTTCATTCGTAATAGGAGTAGAATTACGTGTATTTAACTTAACGAATTTAACAGTATTTTTATTCCCGTGATTTAAGATAGAATCCAATTCTTCTTGATAGAATGAACTCTTTTCATTCAACACATTTTTTAAAACGAAAATATTATCCGATTTAGTTTTATCCGCAACAACATCCTTGGCGGTTTTATTATATGGCACCTGGTTTTCCTCGGCTAGCGAATGCAACTGCTCAACCTCGTGTGTATAAGCATCTGCAATCTGTTGACGAAGAGATTTTTTTACCTGTTCCAATTGCGTTTGTAACTCGTCACGCAATTTTTTATAACTAGGCATATCATCTATCGGCCAAGCATTCTGTTTAAGGGCTAACATGGCATTTACTGCATCCTCGCAGCCACTTAGTTGCTCAAAGTTGGCCTCATTATCCCGGATAAATTGTAAATACTCTTGATAGCGAGCAAACTGATCGGCACAAAATTCAACAATTTGCTTATACTTATCCTCTAATTGCTGAGCCAGCGCCGCATCAGCAATAATCTGCTTAAAGAATTCTTGTATATCACGTTTCTGCCGCCATGTATCCACCAATTGACGTAAATCTTGCACTGTTTTGCCAAAGGGATAATCCCGAACCTTCCTATACACATCATCCAAATCAGATTCCTCGTGGGCTAATTGAGAATGTGCATCTTCGTAAATGGTACGAGGATCCATTTCGGGTACAAAAGTAGCCACTTTGTTATAAATGGTACGCCAACTATTTATAAAGTTGTTAATAAGCTCTTGCGATATTTTCTCTGCTGTTCTAATTGTGAATTTTTGTTTTTCTTTACATATTTTTTGAGCAACCACTTGTCTTTCCACATGTGGATTATTGTTGTACACAAACATATATTCATTTCTTAATACGAGCAAGTTAAGAATAGCGAGTGTACATATTTCACTCCACCCATACGGAGCAGCTGCAAAGTTCTGCACAATATCATTTACATTTACTTCCGGCTGATGTCTAAGTAAATAATCCTTAACGCGTCTTTCCGCTTCTGAAACAGGTGTAAGCTGAACATTTTTGCTAGGTTGTAATATTTCCCGATTCAAATCAGTAGAAGTAACCGGTAAATCAGCAACTAAAGAAGCCTGTGGGAACACATTTTGAAAGTGCTTTTTTAAAGCCATTTCATAACGAGTTTTTCCTTTGTTGGTTCCTATTTCTAATACTGTAGTGCCGGATATTACCGTACTTTTGTCAAATAAATCACGAAATCCCTTTTCAATTTTGCTCCTATACAAATCGGCAGCACGTTGCTTAAACTCTTGCAAAGTTTTAGCTCGTTCCTCACTGGTTGCACGATTATTTCTTAAATACGTCTGGGCCTGACAATACCAATAAAACTTATTTCGTAATTCTTTCTGATTCTTATACTCCTCCGCCATGAAAAATGCTAAGACTTTGGGGGTATTGGTAAATGCAAATTGCTCAGCAGAATCTTCCGAAGATTCCATAACAAAATTTAAGGTGATATCTGCATTATTACTCAAGAAATTTTTTTCCATAATGCTAGCACCTATTGTGAATTTACTGGATTCAAAAGTTTCTCGTGGCTGGGGAGTAATATAATTAATAAACAATTCCTTCAATTCCTCTGCCATCGTATTATTATCTATATTTTGATTTTTAATCAAAGAGGCCACTTCGCTCTCATCTTCACTATAGAATGCATAAGACACCATTCCTGCCTTTGAAACTTCAGTTCTGATAATATTTCTATCCATCAAATAGTCCAAAACCTTTTGTACATTTTCTTTTAAGGTCAATTTTTGAGTATCCACATCATTCATGAGCAAACATGTAATATTATCAACCGTTGCGGGGAATAGGAGCTTATCATTCTGCGATAAATTACAGACCATAAACAAGATATTGACCACCCTTTGCCCCATTTCTTTATCTGAATATTCGGCAATCACATTGTTGGCATTTCTTATTGCTCTTTGTCCTTTAGCGACAAGAGCTCCCTTAAACATTGGCCCAAAGAAGGAGTCAAATGGAATAAAGCTTCCTACAGGCCAATCTTTTGCCTTTTTAGCTGTACTGTGCGTAACCTTGATAATAGATCGTTCATTTCCTTTCACTTCTCTATCTACAAAGTCTAAACGCTCTAAGGAGTTAAAAACCTGCTCAATTAATCGGAATTGATAAGGCACAAAAGGATAGAATTTTATAAATTCATCCTTATTTGCAAATGCATTGTAAGAAGGAGGTAATTGAAATTGAGCCGCGATAGCATTACGCTTTTTATCATAGAGCTCCCCAAGTTTTATAGCCGCTGCTCCGTTTTTATCTAAAATACGCTTTTGAGTAATATACTCAGACTTGGTGCCTGTCAATGAAACTTTGACTTCGAAGCGTCCCATGATTTTTCCATAGTCTTCGCTAGTCGCATTAATTTGACAACTTTCAAGAATTTCTTGTAAGTCCTGTTGTGCAGTAGCCGCAATCCATATCTTATCGTTACACTTCTCATGCAAACGTGTAACAATTTCCTGGAGCTGAAGTAATAATCCTCGACGTGCGTCTATAAATTGACTGATTTCATCTACAAGAAAAATCAAGCGGTATTTATCATCTTTTTCTTGAAGATATTGTTTTAATTCTTCGCAGAAACTTTCTACGCTGACCAATGCATCATCATCTTCAATTCTTTTCTTAATAGAATCAATTGATAAAGATGGAACGACTTCTTTGCCTATTTTAAGTACGGTATCCAATTCTGTAATAGCTAAATCAGCTCCGCTTTGTTCCCAATTTAACCCCAATTGTTTTTTTATCTGTTGTTTGAATTCAAAGAATTTTCCCTTTTCATCCAACACTTTTTCAAAATAACGAGCTAATGCCAAATTTGAGCGATTATATCCTCTAAATGAATTAAATTCATGCCAAAAGGCATCCAAAAAGACACATTGCTCATTTCCTCGAATATTATTCACTGTGCCAATGTTAAACAAAATGGTATCTACTTTTGCTGATTTAATCCATGAAACCAGATCGTGCATCTCACTAACAGAAACATCTAAATTATTCGTAGGATTCCTAAAAGGATCTAAATCTTTGACAGCTTCTTCCAAACGTCCTAAAGCTTTCTCTTGGAAACGCGTATCTAAACAATAGTCCAAATATTTCAAAAAATGAGATTTCCCACTGCCAAAATATCCATTAATCCAAATTCCATTATGACTTAACTGACGTTTCCGGATGGCCGACAAAATCTTATACAGGCTATTTACAATTTCGTCTGTAAACACATATTCATCTATTTCGATTTTTGCAGTTTCTTCAGCCAAATCGCTAGCAGATACCGCAGGATTAACAGCTCTTGTAATGTCCTTAAGATATATTTCTTCCAATTTCATATGATTTACCCATTCATTAAAGTTGCACGATATGTATGATGATCTTCCAAAATGTTAAAAAGTCGGTAATTATTACCTTCTTTATTCCCGGGATAAAATACAATTATTTTATAACGACTGCTTTTGTTGTATTGCTCGTAATTAGCCAACAACGTACTTATTCTCATATACGGGAAAATTTTTCCTAGTCCATATAAAAATACATAGGGCCGCTTTTTGTCGTCACTAATACTGATGTGTTCTTTAATGTGCTTATCAAGATATTTATAGAATTCCGAACAATTAGCTTTCCCTGTTAATAGTCGAAGCACCGCTTCATGATCATCTTTATCTTTTTCAAGCAAATATTGCAATAAAGATGAATTAAAATTACCGTACGGTTGATTATTCAAAAAATTACATAGTTCCTCGAAAATATCTATTGTTAAAACATCTACATAATCAACAGGACGCAAAAGATTTTGTTTAAACTCACGTATCTGTGCTCGCATTTTATATTCATCAGCCGGATCATACAGATAGATAAAAAAATTATAAAAAATATCATTTTCTGTATTTTGGAACTCATTGCTGCGCAATTTTTCTTCCAATTCTTTTAAACTCATATTTTTCATACAAGCACCTTTGCAATACGCTCAATTTCATACGGCTGCAGGAGACAAGCTTCCAAGAACCAATTCTCTCGTATTTTCAAATAAAATGCAAATTCTTCATCAGTCAAAGAAATTGGCCTAAGTTGTTCACCATTCGGTTCCAAAAATTTAACTTTACGTAGAAAAGACAGGAAGGCACTTGCCACTTTGATTTTCGTATTATCACTCCAACTATCTACGAAAACATCTTGGGTAGCAATTGCATTTATTTCCATCAATACATCCGTTCTAGTCAATGTTTGGCGGATAGAATGCCATTTCTTAAGAACAAGATTTAAATGCAAATCAAAAAAGAGACGATAACACTTTAAATTTACAAAATACATAGCGACACACTGGGCCTCTTTGGAAAAAGACAAATATTCTTTCCAAAATTCTCGTGGTACAGACTGATATCTTTTTACAAGTTCGACCACCGCTCTTTTTCTGGTATTTTCTGTATTGATCATTAAGTAGGAATTTTCAATAATTTCCTTTTTCAACAAGATCGCCGCATCCGGAGCCATAAGTAACGGCAAAATACGGTTCATCTCTTCCCACATAAACCCACATCCCGTCATAGAAGCACTATACGGACTTGTATTGTGTAATTGCATAACTTATTCCTACCTATTTACTATCTCAAAAGTTAGGTCTTAATGTTATTTTAATAAATATGTCCCATCTTTGACCATATTTTTCCCTTAAATTCTCTGGAACTGATTATTTCTTCCATCTTCTTTCTTGTCCCTCAAAATCCACATGGCCTTCTGCCAAATTCATAAGCTCCCGCAACGTTAAACTGGCCGGATTTTTGTATTCTAAGATATCCCCCACAATACGCGGGGATAAGTAACATAAATTGACGTACCGTGTAATCGTGCGTTTTGTCATGTGCATTTCTTTTTCTAACTCCCGGATAATGACTCCTTGCTCCATCCTCTTTTTAAGTTGCCAGCCACACGCCAAGGCACGCACCAAACTTTCGTTGAGTTGCCGTATGGTTAAAATATTGCGAGCAGTCCCATTCCGCAGTTTTACCGAGGATACATTGGCAACCATAAATTTCCCACGCACATACAAATTATCTTCCATTCTAGACAGGGAGAAGGGTTTTCGCTCTAATTTTTCCGTTATTTTTGGGCAATTAATTAAATCGGCTTTTATTTGTTTCTCATCTAAAAGTATCGTCAAATAATGCGCTTTCTCTACTGTTTGGCATGTTGCCTTAACAACCCAGGATCGCATTTGTTTGTCTGTTATGCCGATTCTGTCGGCTAGAGGCTCTAATTCCTCAAAATTGGTCTGTCGAAGCACATCAAGAACAAAATTATCTAGTTGTTCTACAGGTAAATAATGCCCGCCTACACCGTTGTAGTAATATAATATTTTTCCCCTGTGGCTTTTTGAGGAAGTAAACCGGAATTTTTTCCCCTTATCATCATATAACTTATCTGCTAAAAACGTCTTATGGAACTTATAGTGACAAAACGCATTGGGATCATGAAAACGTCGCCGGATTACCTGCTGTACCTGTTCCCACTATTCGCGCGAAATAATGGGTTTATGCACCCCGTTATAAATTTTATTTTGCCTGTAATGTGTGATTTTGCCGAGGTAAACAGGATTGCTCAACATACGCTGCACGGTGTTTTTCCTAAACGACTCGCCACCACGTGTACGCTGGCTGTGTTTAGTAACCCATTTCTTGGTATGTATTCCTTGTTTGTTTAACCATTCAGCCACTCCAAGCATATTTTGCATTTCAAGGTATTTTTGGAATACTTGCCGCACGATTTCCGCTTCCGGCTCATTCACTACAAGGTGCCTGTCGTTAAGGTCATATCCCAAGGGCAAGTTGCCTCCCATCCATAACCCTTTAGCTTTACTGGCGGCAATTTTATCACGCACGCGCTCGGCAGATACTTCCCGCTCAAACTGGGCAAAGGATAAAAGCATGTTGAGGGTCAACTTGCCCATGGAATTACTCGTATCAAACGACTGCGTGATAGACACGAAGTTGCACTCGTACTTGGCAAATTCCTGCATCATTTTATGGAAATCAAAGATGGAACGGGATAGACGGTCCACTTTGTAAACAACTACCACCTGTATATTGCGGGCACGAATTTCTTCCAAAAGGGCCTGTAAGCCGGGGCGCTTCATCGTGCCGCCGCTAATTCCGCCGTCTTCAAAAGTTTTATAATACTCCCACCCGTTAAACGCTTGCGAAAGGATATAGGCCTTACACGCCTCTTCTTGGTTTTGGAGCGAGTTAAACTCCATTTCCAAGCCGCGCTCGGTCGATTTGCGGGTGTATATCGCACAATTAATCTTTGGCATATTGTTTACCTGTTAATCCAAAAAATTTGGGTCCGCTGACGTGGGCCCGTACAATTCTTTCCGCTACGGCGGTTAAATTGGGATAGATTTCCCCCTCGTATTCATACTCGTTCTCGCCTTTGACAGTTACTTGATACGCCCGTCCTTTATAAGTTTTTGTGAGAATTGTTCCGACGGCGAGTTCATAGCGTTTTTTATGGGCGTGTTCAATGTATTTCTCGGGATTGCTCGCGTACCTGTCAAGCCGCGTGATATACTTATCCGGGGGTTTACAACGCCCTAATTCGCATTGGATAGCATACCACAAAGGGCGCAATTTGGCCTTTCGACCTTTTACAGGGTATGTGTAAAAAGTTTCCCAATAAAACTGAAGTTTCTTTTTGGGCATATCCTGCAGTTCTTCAAAACTTTTAGGCAAGTAGCACTTTCTTCTCATGACAAAATATCCTTAATTTGACGGATTTTCTCTATCGAACGGCTTTGATTACAATAGGCCTTGGCTAAAGTTTCCAAAAATTTAGCAATTATTAAGAGAATTTCCCGTTCAGGTAAATTTTGGGGAGGCCGCCCATGAGGATTACCCGAGCGGCCCTTTACAAATCGCCCCGAGATTGGTGGCAAATGACGCGGTGTCATTTGGTCAGCCCAAAGAATACATAGCCGCTGATTTGGCGCTTTACAATCGTCATCGCCACGCGCGAGATGCTTTTGAATACTTTACCTTCATATTCAAAGCCGTTTTCCAACACTTTTACTTCTATGGTTTTACCGCGGTAGGTTTTCGTGATGATGCTTCCCGGTGCGGGCAGACGGTTATCGCGCGGCCGGACAGGCAGGTTTTCGAGTGCGGTTTCTGGTTGCGTGATAGGGCTAACTACCCGCAGAACAGCAGACGGTGTGGGTTTAGTTTTTGGTGATAATTTTTTGGTGTTTTTCTTCATAACTTATCTCCTTTAGAAGCGATTTTTACTTCGTACTACATTCACGCTTACTATTGGGAGATAAGTCAAGTTAATTTACTCGTGAAAAAAAGTTGCAATTAATTCTACTTGACTTCTAGGCCTAGAAGAAGCGTGAATGTGTATACGGAAAAAGCCGTAAGCACTTCGAAAAAGGAGAAAATATATGAGCACTAGAAGCCAAATAAAAATAAGTTATCTACACCAGGAAGTTCTGCTGTACCACCATTGGGATGGGTATCCAAAAGGAGTCGGGGCCGATTTGATTCGTCGACAAAATCAACTCAATACTTGGAACGGGAACATCCTCGTCAATAATCTTGTAAAAGATATAAATGACGAGTACGAAATCGCCTACCAAGTTCACACGGACCTAGATTACTGGTATGAGATTGACTGCCACCGCAAAACCATACGCTGTTGGAAAGTTGAGGGATACAATCTATCGGACCACGCGGAAGTAATCAAAGGCGAAGAAGCTATTTTAACTCCAACACCACGATAGAAAAAAACTGCGTGGTCCGATTTGACCTACTCTTTACATCGTTCCAATAATAACGGTATTAGTAGTTCTTTGATTGTTTTTATGGCATCTTCTTCACTAATGCCTAGCTCATCAATATATTTTTCACATTGTTCGGCACTTGGCAACATCTGCGCGGTTTCGTACATATTCTTGAAATGCTCAAAACTCTCATTTAAGTTTTTCATTTCACTCGGGAAATGTGTTTTCTTGAGCGCTTCGGTTAACATATCGCCACGCTTAAACTCCCATTCTACAGTAGCATACTCACTTCTTTCCGCCAGATAGTCCATATACTCTTTGAATTGACGGACAAACCCGATACGCACCAGTTCTAGCACTTGTTGGATGCGTTCGTACTGCTCGTCCGTAATTCTCTGTACTGGTTCTTCTCCGGCTAGTGTTTTGTAAAGCGTGTCTTTTTGTTCCTCGGTAAGAGTGGCAGCGGCATCATCCACTCCCTGCCAATATGCCTGCTCTTGGGATATATCTTCCCAAAGGTTTTCCAAAATAGCAAGGCAAGTGTAGGTGCACAACAAATCAGACAAAATAAGCGCGCCGCCAAATGCTTTCCGGCTCCCAATCTGCTTAAACATGGCGTTTAGGTTAAGATCGCACTTCATCGGGTCACATTGTTTGGCAGACGATATCATCTTGTTGTGGTACAAAAAGTTATCTATCATCTCTTCCGTTACGTAACCCTCTTTAATCAAGCGGCCCATAAACAGTTCGGCCTTATCCTTACGCTGGCTCTTTTGGTGGATGTTAAATAATAGCTTTTGGCTTTGGATATCGCCACGTAACGCCTTATTGGTCAGTTGGCGGGCAAGGCCCTGCTCTTTGGTAATGCGCGTACCGTCCGTTAGGGTAATGGACGAGTTCAATTCACGCTGAACGTAGGTATAGATACCGTTTCTGCTGCCTTTAGTTCGGCCTTTGGGGTTACCGCTTTGGCCGGGTTTGAATTGGGTTTTCTTGGGTGGCTTACCGTACCCTACTTCGTATTGTTTGGGTGCGGTAGATTCCGCTTGCGCGGTTACTTCTTTTACTTCATTGTCAGTCATATACGTCTCCTTGTTATGTTTTATTTGTTTCCTTCATAATTTATCCCTCTCGACTTATTTAATTTTTCCCATCCGGGTTATTTAAGCATATTTTCTATTTTATGTCAACTTTTTCTATTTTTAATAGAAATTGACTAAACGCGTGAAAAGAGTTATACTGTTTGTATTGGAGAACACTATGCTTTCGGCAAAACAAAAACAAATTTTAGAACTCGTCCAGCAAAACCCGCAAATCACTTTGGCACAACTTGCTAAAGCGGTTGGCTTGAAATCGGTCAGCACCGTGCACGTGCATATCCGCAAATTGATTAAAGAAAACTTTTTGGAGCGTAACGGGCACTCGCTTATTGCCACACACAGACCCATGGATGAGTTTACCCCCCTCCCCTTTTACGGATTTGCCCAATGCGGGGATACAGACATTTTTGCCGAAGAAAACATTGTGGACTATGTGAATATGCCCACCAAGTTTTTGCCGACTCCGACACAGGATTTGTTTTTTATTAAGGCCAAGGGCGATTCCATGGAGCCGTCTATCAGTGAGGGCGACCTGCTGATGTTCCGTAAGACTAACCAGTTGCCCCCTGTAGGGAGTGTGGTATTATGCCGGCGCGATGATGGGCTGAAAATTAAGCGGCTTGGGCAATATAATACCGAAAACGGTCCTGCCTACCGCTTGGTATCGGACAATAAAGCCAAATACGAGCCGTTCCCAGCGGATAATTCCGTTGAAATTTTAGCCAAACTTGTCAGAATGAATTAAGGAGACTATATGACTAAATCAGCACTTGCCATTTTTGAAGATTTCAAAATCCGCCGCCACTATGACGAAAAAACCGAAACATGGTATTTTTCTATTGTGGATGTGGTGTATGCACTAACCGAGAGTAAGGATCCGCGCAACTATTGGAAGGTGTTAAAACACCGCCTTCTTAAAGAGGGAAACCAGTCGGTTACAAATTGTAACCAACTGAAATTACAGGCGGCAGATGGCAAGTTTTATAAGACGGATGTAGCCACCCCGGAACAGCTTTTGCGCCTTATCCAGTCCATTCCCAGCCCCAAAGCCGAGCCGTTTAAATTGTGGCTAGCCAAAGTAGGCTATGAACGTATCCAAGAGACCGCGGATCCCTCCAAGGCCTTGGACCGCGCGCGCACCCATTGGAAAGCCCAAGGGCGCAGCCAAAAATGGATACAACAGCGTATGATGGGGCAAGAAACCCGTAATAAACTGACCGATTACTGGCAAGCGCATGGGGTTACTAAATCGGACGACTTTGCCATGCTCACAAACGTCATCCATCAAGAGTGGAGCGATTTGTCCGTTGCCCAACATAAAAAGTTAAAAGGGTTAGAGCACGAAAACCTGCGCGAGCACATGAGCGAGGCCGAACTGCTTTTTACGGCGTTGGCCGAGTTATCCACCCGTCAAATAGCGGAAAAAGACAAGGCCGAAGGCGTACAAGAGAATAAAGTAGCCGGACGCAAAGGCGGCAAGCTTGCTAAACAGGCACGTTTACAATTTGAAGAAGCCACAGGGACGAAGGTGGTAACATCCAAGAGTTCCCTACCTGACTTTACACCAAAGAAACAGATTAAAAAGAAATAGGAAAATTACGCAAAATATGCGTAATTTATGCGTAGAATATTTTCCCGGTTGTTTTGCCTGTTTCTTGCCTGATATTTCCCTGCACATTCCCTGTTTCTCTGCGTAGGGAATTTGTGGATATTTCGGTAGCTATGTCTAAGACGAGGGCATATATATCAGCGTGGCTCCAAAATCCAAAGGATAAATTGGTCAATGCCTTTTTTTGCCTGTTAATTGCCTGATAAACAGGGAATTGCGCGGCCCCAACACAGCGCTCTAAGAACCCAAGATCCATCAAAAATTACTGCTCCACCATTTTTTAAGGCACTCTTTATGGAGTGCCTTTTTTGTTAGGTAGTTTTCCCCTCTCTCGTCGGAGTTTCTATCCTGTTTTTATCTGTGCAGGTCATAGAGTGCTTTTGGGTGGGCACGAAAAAGGCCCATTTCGGGCCTTTTTCTCTAACTGCGAATTTCGCAGGATCCGTTTTACCCTTTCCAAATTTTTTCCTGCTTCTCAAAATCCACTTGGCCTTCTGCCAAATTCATAAGTTCCCGTAACGTTAAACTTGCAGGATTCTTATATTCCAAAATATCCGCCACAATCTTGGGCGATAAATAACACAGGTTTAAGTATCGCGCAAAAGTACGCTTATTCATTCCACTGGCCTTTTCCCATTCACGCGTGGGCAGCCCCTTTTCTATCATCTTCTTTAGTTGCCACCCGCGTGCGAGTCCACGCACTAAACTCTCGTTTAGTTGCCGGATGGTTAAAATATTCCGCGCCGTCCCGTTTTGCAATTTGAGCGAGGAAACATTATCCACTACAAAAGTGTTCCTTACATATAATATACCGTCTAACTTTTCAGCGGAGAGAGGTAGCGTTTCCAATTGCCCCGATACCCTCGGGCAAGCACTTAAATCCGCCTTTACCTGCTTTTCATTAAGGAAAATGCTCAAATAATGGGTTTTATCTACACTTTGGCAGGTTACTTTCTCTATCCAGTTTTGCATTTGACTATCTGTTAGTCCATCTCTATCTGCTAACGGTTCCAAATTGCCAAAATCCGTCATTTTAAGCGTTTTCAGCACAAAATTATCCAGTTGTTCCACAGGCAGATAATGTCCGCCTACGCCATTGTAATAGTAAAGGAACTTTTTCCCCTTCTTTTTGGACGAAGTTAACCGGAAAACCTGCCCTTTGTCATCATATAACTTACCAGTGAGTACGGTTTGATGCGTTTGATAGTGGCTAAACGCGTGAGGATTCGTAATCCGCCGCCGGACCGTATCTTGTACGGCTTCCCATACATTTTAGGAACAATGGGTTTATGCCGCCCCATATAGACCTTAGCTTTGGCTTGGTGAGCTATCTTACCGATATATACGGGATTAGTCGAAATTCGCTGGATACTGCTCTTTTGGAATCTCTTTCCGCCCCGTAACTGCCCCCCGCGCGGCATCCAGCACTTGGTATGATAGCCGTTTTGGTTGAGCCACTCCGCTACCGCCAGCATATTTTCCAGTTCTAAATACTTGTTAAAAATAAGATTGACGAGTTCCATTTCCTGTGGGTTCGAGATTAACTGCTTGTCTTTCAGGTCATAGCCAAGTGGCGGCGTTCCCCCCATCCACAGCCCCTTGGCTTTACTGGCTGCAATTTTATCCCGCACGCGCTCCGCTGATACCTCCCGCTCAAACTGGGCAAACGATAACAGCATATTAAGCGTCAGTTTTCCCATAGAATTACTGGTATCAAACGATTGCGTGATAGACACAAAGTTACACCCGTATTTATCAAACGCCTGCATCATTTTGTGGAAGTCAAAAATAGAGCGCGAAAGTCTGTCCACCTTATAGACAACCACTACCTGTACTTTGCAGGCGCGGATTTCTTCCAAAAGGGTCTGTAAGCCTGGGCGTTCCATCGTGCCGCCGCTAATCCCGCCGTCTTCAAATGTTTTATAATACTCCCACCCGTTAAAGGCCTGCGAGAGAATATAGGCCTTGCACGCCTCTTCTTGGTTTTGGAGCGAGTTGAACTCCATTTCCAACCCGCGCTCCGTAGATTTGCGGGTATAGATTGCACAATTAATCTTTGGCATATTGTTTACCTGTTAATCCAAAAAATTTGGGCCCACTCACGTGGGCCCGTACGATTTTCTCGGCTAACGCCGTCAAATTGGGATATATTTTCCCCTCCCACTCGTAGGAGTTTTCCCCTTTTACGCTCACTTGATAGGTCCGCCCTTTATAAGTTTTTGTGAGTATCGTTCCGCTAGCCAAGGCATAGCGTTTTTTATGGGCACGCTCAATGTATTTCTCGGGATTACTTGCGTACCTGTCAAGCCGCGTGATGTATTTCTCCGCCAGTTTACAACGCCCTAATTCGCATTGGATAGCGTACCACAAGGGGCGCAATTTGGCCTTGCGACCTTTTACAGGGTATGTATAAAAAGCTTCCCAATAAAGCGGGATATGCTTTTATAGATTTTTCCTTGGTATTCAAAGCCGCATTCCAATACTTTTACTTCTATGGTGTTACCTCGGTAGGTTTTAGTGATAATGCTACCCGGCGCAGGTAAATGGTTATCGCGTGCCCGGGCAGACACTTTTTAACGGTATTTTTGCAACAGCAATGAACGGACAAACCGGGTACGCTCGTAAATCTTCCGGAGCAAAACTGTCCGCTCCCCGCCTACAAGTGTTTTAGTTATAGGACCCACCGCGAGGATAGGCCCTTTGACCCTGTTTTTTATTCCCTTGTTTTCTATATAATATATATATGAAAAAATTAACTGTTTTTTTGATTTTTGTTTTATCCGCTTGCACGGCAAATCTGGCGTTTGCCCAAGGTAAGTTGGTTGAAGGCGCCGCCAAGGCTAGTGCAAAGGCGGGCGAAGTCGCGGTCAGTTCCGCCGCCAAGGCTGGACGAGCGGTTACCAGCGGAGTAGCCAATGCTATGCCGAAAGTGATGCTCCAACAGGCAAAACTGGCGCAGATTACCGAACAAATTAAAATTTCTACGCCCACGCCCGCACAGACTTCCAAGGCAACGACGTCCCGATTGTCCAGCATTACTGGTACTTTAAAACGCTTAATGGGCAGAACCCCGGCCGTCCAGTTGCCGCCACAAGTTTTGCACACAGATTTATCGTTAGAAATTAATGATTTCTCGGCCTACAAAACCGATTTAAAAACCCTCCCCGCCGAAACCCCGTGGAAAAAAACTCCGCAGGACATGTACCGCGCGTTAAGTTTGCCCGCAGACGGAGCGGCCTTGCGCAACATTATGGAAAACGGACTCCTGTTAAAAGATTTGGGCCAGTTCAGCAACAACCGAACAATGTCTTATGCCAGTGGAGACCCGCGTATGGTCAGAACGGTTTCTTCTATGAGATTTAACTCTTTGGCCAGCAATCCGAACACCGCTGTTTATTATGCCAAACAGCACCACAGCAAAGACATTATCGTCGTGCTTCGCGTACAAGGGTTGCCAGAACACGGAAATATCATACACGTGGGAAGAGATATCCCGGCAGAAAATATTAAAGAAGTTATCGCCGCTTTAAAAATCGGTGCCAGAACCGTATGGTGCCGGATAAAAGCAGAAGAGGACGGCTTTACTCTTAACCCGTATCTGTTTGATGTTTCCGGATTATAGGTCCAAAGACCTATGGTTTTTTAGCCGAGGAGCCTTATACTATAAGTAATCCCGAGTAAGGAGTTTTTTATGAAACGCACCCTATTTCTTTTGCCTATTATTGCCGCATTGCTTTTATCTGCGCCACTTCAAGCGCAAAACTTGGTAAAGGCAAGCAAAGGGGCCGAAAAAGCCACCTCCACCGTTCTAAAAGCCGGTGAGGCGGGGGCTAAATCCGCGGGCAAAGCCGCAGCCGCCGCAAGCACGGTATCCTTTTCCACACGTTTGGCCCAGCAGTTTCCCGGCGTGGTGGTAAAAGCCTATGAATTAAAAGGGCTTTCTCGTCAGCAAGCCTTGCGCAAGGCCGTGGAATTGGGTGCTAACAAAGCCCAACCCGCTTGGCCCAAATTGCAAACCGACGGATCTATTCACACGCAAACATTTAAAGATTTGACATTGGACGGTTACAAGGGTGCCATTCCCGCGCTGCCGCACCCGAACCGCAATATTTATTTGCACCGCGGTATGGGGCTGACGGAAGAAGGGCTTGTAAAAGTCCTGCAAAAGGGTGTCCTTTTGGAAGATGCCGGTGGGGCTTCTGACTGGTATAACACCGCTTTGGCGATGGGCGGCCTTGCCTCGCCGGGAATGTCCCAATCGCTATTAGATAAAATGTCCGAAGCCAAAGCCATTAACTTTACGATTGATGCGCAGGAAGCCGCGCACTATGCCCAAAATAACAGTTTTAAAGAAGGCAAAGTGCCCGTGGTGGTAACTGCGCACGGTATGCGCGACAAGGACCCGGTATCCGGCTATTACACGTTTAAAGAAGACATTAAACCCGAACAATTTACAGCGGTAGCGGTCTTGCTCAAAGGGCCTATGGGTTTTCCGCTTTGGTTCCGCGCCAGCCTAGGCCAAGACGGCAAAACGCTTGTCTTAACGCCCTATCAAGTAACAAAAGAATAACTTTTGCCCGGGGTTTTTAGAAGCCCCGGGAATTTTATGCTTTACAGTTTTCCCCCACTTATTAATTCCAAAACCCGCGTACTGGTGGTTGGCAGTATGCCAGGAGCGGCCTCTTTAAAAGCGCAGGAATATTACGCTTACAAATACAACCAATTTTGGAGAATTATTTTTGACCTGTTCGCCGGCGGGCGCATACCCCAAAACTATGGAGATAAAAAGCAAGTGTTGCTTGATAAAGGCATTGGCCTATGGGATGCCTTGGCCGCCTGCCAACGAGAGGGCAGTTTAGACGGGAATATAACGGCCCCCACACCCAACGATTTTCCCACTTTATTTAAAAAATATCCCAGCGTACACACCCTATTATTTAACGGGCAGGCCGCGCGGAACCATTTTAAACGCGCCTTTGGCGACGGCGGCAAAATTTGCGTACTTCTCCCCTCCACTAGCCCCGCCCATGCGTCGCGCCCTTACGAGGAGAAAAAAATTCTCTGGAAGCAATCCTTTTTGACGGCGTTAAACCGTTCTATGTAGTCCCCCACGCTTTTAAATAGGATATTTTTTGGCTGATTAATTTCTTTGCTTTCGGCGAGTTCCGTTTTCCGTACGGCCTTGCCGGATACCTCTTTTTGACCGTCCTCAAACCCGCTAAACGCCGCACCAAGGAAAAAAAGAGGCTCTTATTTATCAAGCCAAAGATAGAAAAAACAAACAAAAAGTAACCTTGGCCAGTAAACTACCACGGGCTTCCGCCCGTGGCTTTTTTCGCTTCGCGCGTTTCAAACAGCCATGCTGTTTGGCAGGAATCTTCTTTCCCTTGATTTTCTATATACCTCTTTATGTCGGCCTCATCCGCACACACCGTCGATACGAAATATCTTTCCGACCAAATACCGTCTCTCCCAAAATACACTTTATCCAAAAACTTAAACTTTTTTCGTATCTCTCGGCTTGTGTTACACTTTAAGAACCTTACCACCTCGCTGATACTCAGCTTCGGCGGTACGGATATTAAGAGGTGTATATGGTCTTTGTCGTGATTGACTTCGTCAATCTCTATTTCAGGGTGTTTACGTACAAACGTTTTGAGTTGATATTGCAGGCAGTTGTATAACCCCCATCTTAATATCCGTTTTCGGTATTTGGTAGACATTACTAAATGATATTTGCAGTAGTACACGCTGTGGCCTTGGCGTTTGTATGCATGCTTAGAAGTCATCCCTTATTGTAGCATAGAAGAGACCTGCTTCTCCTCTCCTCCATAGGCTTCTGCCTATGGTTTCCCCGGGCAGTATAAAACCCCGCAGTAGCGGGGTCTCAGATATTTAATTGATTGTTTTTTACTTAATTAGTTTCCTTATATACTGCCTTGCATTTATTTCCACTATATTTCCAATACACAATTTTGCCATTTTCTACAGTGAAGGTAGTATCGCAATAAAAATGATAAGAGTTTCCGTTTAGAGTTAGATAATTTTCTTCCTTATACAATAAGTATTTTTTTCCATCTACTTCGTAGGCTTGCGTCGGCACACCCCACCGTTCAATTAGATGAGATTCACTAGCGTTTTCCCATCCCTCTAGAATTTGAGTATACCCTTCTGCTGTAGGTTCCGTTAAAGATATTTTTTTCCCATCTTTAATTGCGTAAGATCCACATCCTACTAAAACAATACATATGCCAACTAAAAAGACTATTTTTTTCATATAACCCTCGCTAGTGAGATTTATTTACCTTGACCGTAGCCTTCGTAGTAGTAGGATTGGTCAATGCCCTTGAAGATGACTTCGCGGTCTTCGGTTTTATCGGTCAAATTCGGCTCTAAAAGAACGCGTAATTCCAAATCATTGACCGGACTGCGCTCCATGGCCTGTAAGTAGAGGTCTTTATCTACATTTTGCCAATTGACCACTTTGCCTAAGTTCTTTTTGAGAATAAGGTCCAGCCAAATGCGCGTAGAACGTCCATTTCCTTCCATAAACGGGTGGGCAATGTTCATTTCTACGTATTTGGCGATAATTTGGGCAAATGTACTCTCCGGCATACCATCAATGGCTTTGAGGACATCTTTTAGATAGAGGCTATTGGCAAAGCGAAACCCGCTTTTAGAGATGTTCTTTTCGCGGATTTGCCCTGCATACGGGTATAATCCTTGGAACAAATACGCGTGAATCTTCTGCAGGCCCTTGGTAGTACCTACTTCCACGTTCTTGATATCGCCCGATTCGTATAACCGTCGAGCGTTTGCTAAACTAGCTTCATCTATCTTGTTTTGTTCCATAAGATTACCTAATGTTACTTAATATTACTTAACATTTCCTAAGTTTATTTTACCATAAATACCCAACTATTTCTTCATCAAATCCCCAAAATCCACACTAATCTGCTTGCCAACTAAAATCCGATTTGGGTGTCGATTTTAGTGCTCGCTTAGGCCGATATTGTACAATAACAAAAATCCCTGAGAATAAAACCTGTAAAATTATTGTTTGAATAGATGGAAAACTGTTACAATACCAAAAACAGCAAGCGAGGTTCCTTATGGCAGTAAAATTATTAGGTGCAAGCACCTGGTATACCCAGTTAAAAAATTGTTATATGGTGGCCCAAGGTTGGCAAGAAACAGATTTTACCTTTTTGTACGGATCTTCTGTTTCCGATGTAGAAAAAGTTGCCAATAAGATAGAGATGGGTCATAAAAACAGGTGCAAAAATGCATTAAGGGAATTATGCTCTGATAAAGGTATTAAAGCGGGAGACATTATTTTAGCCTATAAGGGGCCTGCCTGTATGCAAATTTGCGAAGTGCCCCGAGATTTTACTTTTGTGTATTGGGAACAAGATTTAGACGGAAAACCTATTAATGATTATGGAAACGGATTATTTCCTGTAAAGTGGGTGAATTGGCGTGAAGTATCAAACACGTACACCCCGTGCCGAACAGCCGATGATTACGGAGTATTTGGGATAAAGCCTTGGCAAAATGTAAATCCATGGAAAAAAGAGGATGCCCAAGAAGTAACTACTAGATGGGAGCAATATAAAAAAGCCAACAATTTTGACCCGAATGATTTTCCTCCTGAAATTAAGGCTCGTTTTATCGATGAAAAATCCTCGTTTGAACAGCGGAAAAAAGATTCTTATGAAAAATTTACAAGGAGAAGTCCAATGATCAAAGATACAGTAGAATTATTAAAAAAAGTCTATAACTTGGTTTTAACCGGTGCCCCGGGCACAGGGAAAACCTATTTGGCAAAACAGATAGCAGAAGAATTGACCAAGGATAATTTGACAATCAACACAGATTCCGTGTTAAGGGCGTTTGACGATAATATAAAAACAATAGATGCCAAAGAAATACAAAATATTTTGGCTAAATGGCAGAAGTATGCCGATAAAATAAAAAATGGAACTCTTTCCCTCCCCGAATACGCCAATGTAAAGGAAGGAGGTGAAAGTTTATTTTATTTTATTGAATACGGCACTAAAATCTTTGGCTCTTGCCGTAGCGGTCAAGCTCCTAATTGGGGAATTTTCCATCAGAAAGGGACCGCAGAAAATCCCATATACCGCAATAAAAACAATCAGCCCATTGAATTGCCTGATGCTGAATTTATTTTGAAAATTTTGTTAGAAAAGCAATCGCCGAAGGAAATGTTAGAAGAAATAGACCGGATTGAAGAAGAAAAAACATCCTTGTTAAAAGTTTACCAATGCTTGTGTAAAATGGCTGTTTTGCAGTTTCCGACAGAATTGGTAGGGATTTATGATAAAAAAATATTGGGAAAAATTCTAAAATCACTATCTCTTCCTTACACGGGAGATTTTTATACAGACAATCGCTCTTTGGTAGATTTTCTAAAACAAAAACGCCCGGACCTTGCTATTACGCCAGAGGTTTTATGCGCATGGGGAGCGGCTTTGTGTGAACCCAAGTATATTGACATGACACAATTTCATCCCTCGTATGATTATACGGATTTTGTGGAAGGATTACGTCCTTGCTATAAGGACGGATCCAAGGAAATTTCCTTTGAACTTAAACAGGGAACTTTTGTAAAGTTTTGCGAAAAAGCTGCCACAGATAAGGATAATAAATATGTGTTTATTATCGACGAAATCAACCGTGGGGAAATTTCCAAAATATTCGGAGAATTGTTTGCCGCCATTGATCCAGGATATCGTGGGGCAAAAAATGCCTTGTATATTAAGACCCAATACCACAATTTGCATGAGGGGAGTGAGGACTATAAGGATAGTTCATTTAAGGATTGTTTCTATGTGCCGGACAATGTCTATATTATCGGCACGATGAACGATATTGACCGCAGTGTGGAAAGCCTTGATTTCGCTTTAAGGCGCCGTTTTACTTGGAAAACCATTAAGGCGGCGGACCGTGCCGAAGACGTATTACATAGTCATTTGCCAAACGATGCCTTCAGAGCAGAGGCTATTCGGCGTATGACTGAGATCAACAAGGTCATGGAAGATAAAGAAAAAGTCGGTTTGTCCGATATATACCACATTGGACCGGCATATTTCGCTAAGTTGAAAGATTACAGTGGCAAAGAGGAAGAAAAGTTTGCGCAATTATGGAAAAACCATTTAGAGCCATTGCTGCACGAATATCTGCGCGATATGCCTGCATCAGATGATAAATTAGAAGAGTTGAAAAAAGCATACGATAAACCAACACAATCTTAAAGCGATATGACCCATTATTTTTGCGATAATGATCAGAAAAAGTTGCCCGAGCAGTTTCCCACTGATTTGGAGAAATTGGCTGGAAAAACATTGACTGATTTAAAGGAAGAGTGCGGAAATTTATTGGTGTGCTCGGGGGAAACAGAAGATAAAATAGAAAATACCCCGTTGTTTTCTATTTCCAATTCTGGCAGTGAAAAAAAATTACACACAAATAATTTAATGGGTTTTATCGGTTCTTCTCAGGGGCAAATGGTCATCACTTCACGCTTCTGTCCCCAAACCGGGGAAGACCCAGCTCCCGAACGTGATTTTTTCCTTTACTACCTGCTAGGCAAGGTGTTGCATTTTAATTGGGTAGCACCATATAAATTTCCCGTTGGGGAAACTGCTTGGATGCAGTTGTTGCCGCTACTCTTTGCGCACTACTTAAACCGTGCCTGCGCACAGGGCCTTTATAAGCAGTATATTTCTACCGAGCATAACGATCCAAAACTCAAAGGGCGTGTGGATGTGGAACGGCACTTGAAACACAATGTGCCGTTCCAAGGTAAATTTTGTTATACCCAGCGGGAGTATAGTTTTGATAACCCACTCACACAATTGATACGACATACAATTGAATACATCCACACCACGTCGTGGGGCAACGTGTTATTGTCCAACACTCCGCAGACGCTGCAAAATGTACAGACAATCTTGCAGGCTACGCCTTCTTATGCGTTTAGCAACCGTGGAGAAATTATCCGTGAGAATCTAAGACCTGTTAGAACTGCTTATTTTTCGCAGTATATTCCATTGCAACGTTTGTGTTTGCGTATTTTGCGCGGGCAAAGTATTTCTTATGGGCAAAATGATGAAAAAATATACGGAATTCTCTTTGATGGCGCGTGGTTATGGGAGGCATACCTCTACCTCATATTGGGTAAAATGGGATTTTCGCACCCGGATAATAAGAAAAAAGAAGGGTGGAGGTATTTATTTAAGGAAGGAAGGCATAAACGCTATGCCGATTTTTATAAAGGCAATGATATGATCCTGGATGCCAAGTATAAGCCTTTAGAAAAAAAGAATGAAGACGGCTTACGTGAAGATTTACACCAACTGATCACTTATATGCACATTTTCCCTGCACCACGCGGAGTGTTGGCTTACCCGATAAAGGAAGGCACACCGGTAGATGCTGTGGATATCGGCACAGTAAGCGGTCTGGGCGGGGAAATAGCATTACTGCATTTAATAGTTCCGTCCGTAAAAGAAGATTACAGCAGTTTTATTACAGCTATGCAACAAAACGAAGACAAGTTTAAGCAGGCCGTGAATGCATTTTTAGACAAAAAAGTTGGTTTTAATAAAATTTACTGCTAATATATGGTTTTTACCATATCAAATCCCCGAAGTCCACACCGATTTGCTTGCACGCTTTGTTGCCTTCGCAAACCGTCTTTTCTTCCATGCCAACCAGTTGCATGCCACGCTTGGGTAGGTTAAATACGGCTTTGTGTAGGTTGGCGGGGGCCAGGTGAGCATAAATCTCGGTCATTTGGATGAGCCGGTGGCCGAGTAACTGACATACTGTATAGAGTTCCACCCCGTTTTGGACAAGTTGGCTGGCAAAAGTGTGGCGTAATTTGTGCAGAAAACTGTCTACTCCCGTAGCTATCGTTTCAACCATAATGCAATATTTTCCCCTGAAAATGGGTTATACTAATAAGAGGAGGCTCTTATGAAAAAAGTTTTGTCCGCTCTTATTTTGGTGCTCATCCCGTTGTTCGGTTTTGCAACGGAATTTAAGACCGTTTGTGCCGCCCGAGTCTCTTTGAATTTTTCTCCTTGCTTTGCTTATAAAACTACTCCCAACGGGAACAATTCTTACACCACTTCTTGTATTGAACATTCCTCTATGGATTTTTTACCTTGTTACACGTGGAACTCCATTAAAAATAAAGACGGTTCTTATAGGACCTCTTGCGTTGTTAGGACCTCTTTAACTCTGCAAACTTGTGTCCAGTGGAAAAGCACGCTTGGTCAAAATGGTTCTTATTCTACCGAATGTAGCGCTTATACTTCATTAGACTATGCAAAAAAACCCTGTATAGAATATAAGACTACCAAAGAGACAAGCGGAAATTTACTTACTACTTGCTCTTCATACTCCAATCTCGCTTATGCAAAAGAGCAATGCACTCTTTGGAAAACAACCGAACGCTAACCGACGTATTTATTGCGTTTCGCACCCGCCTTATAGGCCACATTGGCAAATTCCAAGGCTTCCACCGTACCGCGTTTAATGGCTTGCGTAATAGCGGTTAAATCGCCGCCGTTTTGTACATTAATCGTTTGGTTGATAACCGCACCGCCGGCTCCGCCAGGCTCGGTATTTCCCTCGGCAATATCAAAAAGCCTAGCCTGTTGCGCGCGGTTTAAAATCATTTCCCCGCTGTTTACGCGGGCCAGCACATTGTCCCCGCTAAACGAATTTCCGGGTACCACCCCGCCTGTTGCAAAGCCATCTGCAAAAGCCAAAACGGCTGCCATAATCCCGGCACCGATGGCAATAGCACCCCACAAGGCCCACCCGGCAGAAGCCGCCGCCGCTTTTGAACCAGCCTCAGCAGCATTGGCTGCTACATTTACCTTGGACGCAGTAGTATTTGCCACCTGTACAGCAATAATATTTTTTATCTGTTCGGCCGCAAGATCTGCCAGTATTTTTACGAAACTTTGGTACATACTTTGACAAAAATTGATTGCTATATCTTTTAGCCCACTCCACCCATTTCCTATTTGTTGGAATAATGCCTGGAAAGATGTTGAAAGATTACTTTGTAATGCACTATATACAGAACTCACCTGGCTTGTAATATTTAGGCTTTGTTGGGCAGACACATCATACACCGTCTGCCAAAAGCCTTGCACCTTTTCAGTAGTGGATGCCAAATGCTCCTCCGTGTTCTTGGAAGCAATATCCTGTTGCTCTGTTTGAGCGCTTATCAAGGCTTCATTTTGTGCAGAAGTAAATTTTTGCGTTTCCGCCAGTAACTTCTCGTTTTTATCTTTTTCGTATTGGAGTTGTCGCTGTCCAATGTCAAACGAGGCTTGCGCCGCCGCATTTTGAACCTGATACATAGCCGTGCGCAGTTTTTCGCCAATGCCGGGAATCCACCCGAGGGCCGTTTCCCAAGAGGAAAGCCACAGTTCCACCCCTTTGCAAATGACAATCGTTAAAGTGTTCCACGCCTGCGCCATATAATGGCAAACCTTGTCCCAATTTTTCCATAAGGCCACAATTCCGGCTACTACGCCCGCAATCGCCATAATCGTTACGCCAATAGGCCCGGTGGCAATCGTCCAGGCCGCACCAACAGCCGGAGCAAGCGCAATCCAAGAGCCGCACGCCGCTACTAACGCCCCAAATACCGTAAGCACCGCGCCTACGCTGGCCGCCACGTGGGCTAACGTGGAAACTAAATTAGGGTTATTGTTTATCCACTCTTTAATGCCGGCGACGACATCGGCCGCGCATTTTACCAAACTGTTTAGCGTTGGCAAAAGCCCGGCCACCACTTGCTGGGCAAGCCCACCAAGGGAGCCCTTTAATCTGTCCAAATTGTCATTAAAATTGCTCCCGGCCTCTGCGACCTCTTGGCTCATCACATAACCGTATTTGTGGGCCTCGTCTTTTAGTTTGGCTATGCCGTCCGCCCCTTCCGCAAGCATTGGCAAAAGGGCCGTTCCGGCACGGCCGAAAACCGTCATAGCCAGGCCTGCCCGTTGGCTGGGGTCCGCTACGCCTGCAATGGCTTGGGATAGTGCGTCAAACTGGGCTTGCGGGTTCATAGCGCGAAGTTCCGCAAGCGACAGCCCCAAGGTTTCTAATGCACTCGTAAAGGCCGCACTCTCAGTGCCGCTGTCCGTTAAGCCCTTTTGCATAGTGCGCAGGGCCACCTCCACCGTAGCCAAATTGGAGCCCGTCATTTTAGCCACATAGCCCAGTTCCTGCACGGCTTCCACCGTCAGGCCTGTGCGTTTGGCCGTATCGTCCGCCACGTCTGCGGCGTTTGCCAAGGATTTTACCGCTACACCCAAGGCGGCCGTAATAGCCCCGCCTACCGCGGCAAAACTTGCCCCTACTTTCTGCATAGATTTGCCGAATTTTTGCAGGTCGCTATTTGTCTTGGCAAAAGCGTCGTTTACCTTTTGCATTTGCGCGGTGAACGATTTGCTTTCCAAAATAAGTTCAATGCTAAGTGTTTTACTTGCCATTTATACTGCCGCCTTTTCGTTTGGTTAATTCTTTTAGCATAGCCGCCACATCGCTTGCCGATGCCGGCTTTTCAAACGGATTTTTAAGAATATCCTTTACCTTCAAGGCCCGCTGGTGTTTGCCGCGGTGTGCATTAAATATTACACACATTAGGCTGGCCGTCCGCTCCCAAGAGCGGTATTCGGCCAATTCCTGCCGCTTTTTCAGCAGGTCAAATTCCTTAAAAGATAACTCCCAAAATTCCGCATCTGTCAGCCCCAAGTCATAACGTCCTATTGCCCATAGGCCGTCTAGCGTTGGGGCGCAACTGCCAAAGGGGGTTCTTCGTCCCCTGTTTTAGCCGGGGTGGAATTATCTGCCACCAGCCCCATTACTTTGGTGGAAAGAACCTGCAAATCTTTATCACTTAACTGCTCGGCCAGTTCTTCTAACGAAAGCGTACACCCGCCGTTTTTAAACGCCGCCCATACCAGCGTTAAAATATCGGTGAGCGAGGGCTTGGAACCCGGCCCAAATGCTTCAAAATAGTTCCTTTTGGTGGCTTGTTCCCAATAGAGCGGAACACGCATAGAAAATTTGAGCGTGTATTCTTTGCCGTTAAGCGTGAAGGTTGTTTCTTTCTTGGACATATTACGCTCCTACGGCATCCGTAAAGGTGGGCTTGCCGGAAATTTTTAACGTAGCCGCAAACGTGAGTTGGCTGTCAATCGTAGCGTCGCCCACGGCGCGGAAGGACGAAATCATACAGTTGCAGGCCCACTTGGCACCCGCCGTTTCGCCCGCCGCTTTGGGGAACTCAATCGTAACGGGTACAATGCTTTTGGCAAAAAAGGCCTCGCGCACGGTGGCTTGTCCTTCGTCCCCTGCGACAAAGTTACCCTCAATGGTAAAATCGCCCGCGTCGGAAATGGACGAAATAAACTCGCGGAAGCCGCCTTCCGTATCGTGATTGGAAACGTCAATCGTTTCGGTGGAAGGCTCAATGCCGCCCACGCTGGACAGTTCCGCCACTGCCTTTTCATTAATTGAAACTTTTACGCCTAAACCGGCTCTTGCTTTGCTACCCATTGTTAATTCTCCTTTGGTATTTGATTTCCACCGTCATACTGAACGCCACATACGGGAAACCGTCGTATGAGACTTGCACGTCCGGCAACAGGGCGTATGTAAAATCCCCGCTGTCTTCCGTAAGTTTATCCAAGGCCTTTTTGGTGTCCTGGATAAAAGAAAGGGTTTTGTCCACCAAATTTTCTTCGCCCGTTTTTACCACGCCGCCGATAATCCACGTATCGGTGCAGGTAAGCACATTTTGTGCGCGCGTTTCCTCGCGCAGGTTGGTGGGGTAAATTTGCAGGGTGTATTCCGCGGTAATATTACTGCGTAAGCCCTTTAAAACGAGTACATCCTGCACAAATGCCCCCGGCACCGTAAGGAGCGCGTAAAGTGCATTTAAAAAATAAGTAGGTGTCAATTCGTTCATCAACCCTCCGCCAGTTTACCCAGTGCGTTTTTTAGTTCCTCAAACACCGCCTGTTGGCTCTGCTCCAAGGATAAAGACAAATAACGCTTGGCCGGTATGGTTACGCGTTTTCTTAAAACAAACATCGGCACGGGTTTTGTCTTGCCGCCTTGGTACAAAATCAGCGTGCCTTCTTTGGTGCGCTGAAAAAAGCCATTGGGCACTTCCCGCGCCCGCATATTGCCTGCGCCCGCGCGAGACTTGGCGTACTGGGTGGGAATCGTCAGCCATTGGCGGTTGACGGGGCGGATAATGCCGCCCTTTTCCAAAATGTTGGCATAAACTACGGGTTTGCCCGTGCGTTGCCCACTGCCAATATGAGCGGCAAGTTTGCCGTCCTGCTCGCGCACAACGGAGCCTATACTGTTTCGCAATTTACCCGTGGGTGCGTTCAAAACGCCGCCCTTTGTGGTGTTGAGTTTAACCCGGTTTTCCACCAGAAGTGCCGCCCGGCGAAACGCCATAAGCACTTCCGGCGCTTTAAGGGCCCCAATACGCGCGAGCAAGCCCTTAATTTCCTTTAATTCCGCCGGGTTAAACGATAGACTCATAATGCCACCACCGGGCGATATGCATCTAAAATACGCTGTGCTTCTTTGCGGTAGCGGGAAGCGCGGTCCACAAAGTTGCCGTCCCCGTCCACATAATTGGTGCTGGAATAGGCCGCAATATATTCCGCAATCGCCCACTTTATAAGGGCTGCCTTGATGTCCGCAGGCACCGTTTGGGCGGTGTACTCCTCAAACGAAACCTTGGCATAATTTGCCGCCTGCGGCTGTGCCAACTCAATGCAAGCGGAAATCTGCTCTTTCACGGATTCCGTTTTGGGCTCGTTTGCCAAAAACACCAATACTTCGTCTGCGGTAATCAGGCTCATTTTATTTCATCTCCAACGTAAAATTGCACTTGGGACAGGCAATTTTTTGCCCCGGTTTTACCCGTTCAAACACCACGGTATTGTGGCAAAACCCGCACACAACCTTCTGCTTGGTCCATTTGGGCGCCGTTTGCTGGTCGGGTTTATCGGCCGGAGCCGTTTCCGTCTTGTCGTTTTGTTCGTTCCTTTTCATAAACGCTCCAACTCCCCCGGTGTTACCCGGGGGAGATTTTTCTGTTTAGGAGGCCGCTTCGCCGGATTTGAGCACCGCAAAAGCAGAGGTTCTGACAGGGTTGCCGCCGACACGCATTTTCATACGATAGCGGATGGTATCCTTGTCAAAGTTGGAATACGGATCGGCTTCAATGGCCAAAGTGTTGGGCATTAAGCCAATGTAGTATTTCTTCCAGTCGCCAAACGCAATGACGTTTTTGGCGGTGGTGGCGGCATCCGTTGCACCCGGAGCAAATTCGCTCAAAAAGTACGGCTTGCCCAAAAACGTGGACGGGTCGCCCGCTACGGCATTGGCAAAGAGCGGCACCCCGTCGGTGCTTTTTACCTTGCGCAAGACCGTCATCGCGTAACTGGACAGACAGAATTTAGGACGCGCCAAATCACCGGGTTTTAAAAGCCCGACCAAGTCGGCCACGCTGTCGTAATCCACATCTTTGAGGGCTTTGCCTTTGGCAAGCGCAACGGCTTGTACGCCCGTAGAGGCATTTAAAATACCCTTAAAGTTGGCGGTGTCGCCGGAAATACCGTTGAGCACCACATTGTCAATCAGTTGCGCAATAGCGTAGGTCATTTGGTCCACCAAAATACCCACGAACGAAACTACGCTGTCCTGCAACAGTTCGCTGGACACGCCGTCCGTTAAGGACACCGCCTTTAAAGCCTTGATAACCACATTTTTAAACGTGGGGTTGCTCTTGGTGGCGGCGGTATTTTCGCCCGTAAAAGAGGCCGTGGCAAGACCGTCTTCCGCCGGGAAGGAAACTTCCGGCGCGGACATCGGGAACACATTGCACTCGCGCATAGCGAAACTGTCGTTACGCACGGCTTTAATGAGTTCCGGCACAATCACGCTGGGCACCAAATAACCGCCGTTGGCGTCCGTACCTTCCACATTGGCGGCTTTGCAAAAGTCGCTGTAAATGGCCGGGTTGTGCGTGGAAATGGACTTGAACAGGCTAATGCCCCATTTCGTAAACAGGGCCGCGTTAGCGCGGTTCTCTTCCACAGATTTTTCTTGATTTTGGAAGTAGCCTTTTTCCCGCAAAACGGAAACGATTTCGTTTACGTTGGCCCCCAAATGCGTGCCAAAATCCGCCTTGGTTTGAAGCGGATTTCCCACGGGGGCGGCTTCCAGTCTGGACACTTTTTCCGTCAAAGCATCCAGTTTGCCGTTGACGTCCTTTTTAAGGGTTTCAACAGCCGCGGCACTCTTTTCCGCCTGCGCGGAAAGGTCTTTCGTGCCATTATCAAACACGGCTTTCGCCAAGTCTTTGATTTCTTGTTCAGTCATTTGTTTACCTCTTGATTAATTTCGGCCAAGGCATTTTTAAACGCTTTGGCGATGGTTTCTTTTTCCCCTTTGCCGCTTTCGGACATAGGCACGGGTGCCGCCGGAGCAGTTGCTTTGGGGGTAAAAATCTTTTTAAGCGCCCGGGGGTTACACGGCACGGCCGCCTGCGAAATTTCCAACAGTTCCACCTTTTTAAACAGGTAGCCCGTTACCATTTCGTTGCCCATAGCGTCCTTTTCTTTGATATAGTCGTATTCCAAGGCAC